>OHCF01000099.1_pt1 | contig 70549 bp, 67 predicted proteins | sample 1577511 | NCBI WGS metagenome assembly OHCF01 (sample SAMEA3879568, study PRJEB24766) | human gut metagenome | biome: human-associated habitat; feature: feces | place: USA | collected 1985/1987 | reverse complement strand
GTTTGACGCTTACAATGCCCCGGAAGAATGCTATATGCCTCATAAATAAAAGACCGCCATCTCGGTGAGCAACAGTTCTCCTTGAGATGGCGGCCTTTTATACGCGGGGAGGTTTGACGGTTACGGTGAAGAGGAGGAGCTGGCCTACTTGAACCATTATTTGTAATTGCGACCGCTCCTGCCAGCTGATGCCGTCATCATATCTGAAGGCTGCAGCTCCGAACAGGGCGCTGCCCGGGAATATGACAGTTCGCTTGTGTTTTTTTCGTCAGAATATGCTATAATCAGCACGAAGAAAGAGCGGCAAGCGGGATATTTGAAAAATGTCTATCAACCGAGGGGAACTGCGCGGGTCAACGCAGTCCGGGCTTGCTGAAGGCATCACCCGAACGATGATTCAATACATAGGCGCAAATGGGCACTGAGGGACATGGAAGTATGGGCGATAAACGATATTATGAAAAGCTCGGCGGGGTCTCCTATCTTCTGGGAGATCTGAGAAAGAGGCTCGGAGAGGAGCGGACGGATGCTCTGGTCAGCGACGCGGCGGCGCTCTGCAATGAGCTGTGCGGCCAATATAAGGGGCTTTCCAAAAAGGAAAAGATACATACCGAGCGGATGATCTTCCCGCGAGCGGCTATTTATTTACAGATGATCCAATACATCTCGCGCGAAGAAGCCATCGCGCTGATAGAAGAATCCGTAAGAATCGGCGTAGAGCCGGATCGGAAGCGTCTGCATTCTGTGACGAAGCTTCCGTTCGTCCGGCCTCTTTTCTTTCAGATTTTCCATAAGATGATTGGCGCCATGTTCAACGGCGATGCGGGCTTCAAATTCGCAGAAATTGAAGCCGACAGCAGGCGTTACAGGGTCGATGTTCTGCAGTGCCCTTCCCCTATATGAAATATTGCGAACTGCTGGGCTGCAGGGAGCTGACGGCCACCTTCTGCCTGAGCGATGACCGCGTCTATGGGGATATGTGCGGCATCGCCTTCGAGCGGCACGGCACGATCGGACGCGGCAGCGATAAATGCGATTTTTATTTTTACAGAAATTAGCGCGCAGCGCTCCAACAACCATGAAGCAGGCGGATCCCGTATGAACGGGACCCGCCTGTTTTTTGTATGCAGTATAGCGAAATTATGCGTATTTTACAAGCAAAATTACGATAAGACCGGAACCGGATAACCCGGGGCTGCGGCAATGATCAGCGCCTGCGTGCATCCGCGTCAGGGGACGCGGATGATGGTGACCCCGGCAGACTCCAGCGCATGAAGCATCTCCTCGGCCTCGGGGGCGTTTCGCGGGACGTTGGTGATCAGCGCGTTGATCTCGGAGAAATCGGCGAAGGCGTACAGATGGGAGGAATGCAGCTTGGAGCTGTCCATCAGCACATAACGCTTTTTCGCAGCGCTCATAATGGCGCGCTTGGTGTCATACTGCAGCGGCGACGAGGTTGTAAAGCCTGCGCCGAGGCGGACGCCGGACGCACCCATAAAGGCAATGTCGACCTCGATCTTGGAAAAAAACATCTGCGCCTCCGGGCCGACGAAGCACATATGCTTGCCCTGCAGCAGACCGCCGCTGCAAATGACCTGATTGTCGCTTTTTGCCAGAATGCAGGATACGTCAATGGAGTTTGTGACGATGTTCAGACTGCGGTCGGAAAGGACCTGTGCCAGCATTGCTGTTGTACTGCCGGAATCCAGCGCAAGATTTTTGTGGTCGGTTATAAGCTCTGCCGCGTACTGTGCGATGCTCTTCTTCGCGCGGGCATGGAACGTGCTGCGCGTGCTGTATGGCAAAACCTCTTTTCCAGGCTCCGCCAAGTGGATCTCCCCGCGTGTACGGAACAGAACGCCGTTGCTTTCCAGAACGGCGAGCTCCCGGCGGACAGTGGCCGGGGAGGCATCCAGCTGGTCAATAAGTGCCTGCACGCGCATGGATTTGCAGCCTTGAAGGATCTCCTGAATACGCTGCTGGCGCTGGGATAAAATCATGATAAGGCCCCTCCAATGTGATTTCATTAACATTTTATTCTATTCTATCATATGTTCCGAAAAGGTCAATGGGGAAAATGATTTTTTTCTGATTATTTTTGATAACAATTTTAAAACGCTCATACTGGCTTCGGCGAATAAAACAAATATTAATCCTTCGCTTTTCACAAATTTCACAAAAAACAGCCGGTAATCCTGATATCTCCCATCGAATCTTGACAAGCTCACCCGGATTCGCTACAATGAGCGCAAATGATTCAAGCGAAAAGTTATAATCACTTTCAATTTTTAACAAGCGGTTACGCGCATAGAAATGATACGTTTTATTCGGGAAAGGAGATCGCATGAAGGGCAGCTTTTTTCTTGGCGCAGGACAGAAGCCCGCGTTTGAATTGCGGGAGCTGCAGCTTCCTGAGCTTCCGGATGACGGCGTGCTGGTCCGGAATATGGCCTGCGGCGTATGCGGAACGGATGTGCACATCTACCACGGCGAACAGGGCTCCGCACCGGTGACGCCGCCGGTGGTTCTCGGCCATGAATTTTCCGGAATCGTAGAGCGCGTCGGCGCGTCTGTCCGGTCAGTGAAGCCGGGCGACCATGTTGCGCTGGACCCCAATATGTACTGCGGAAAATGCCGCGCGTGCCGGATGGGAAAGAAGCAGAACTGCGAAAGCCTCTACGCGCTGGGCGTCAATACAAACGGCGGCTTCGCGGAGGTCTGTCTGGCACCGGAGACGCAGTGCTTCCGGATAGACGAGTCTGTCAGCTTTGACGCCGCCGCCATGGTGGAACCGCTTTCCTGCGTGCTGCACGGGATCGACCGTCTCCACATCCGGGCCGGACAGACTGTCGCTGTGATCGGCGGCGGAACGGTCGGGCTGCTGATGGTGCAGCTGGCAAAGCTGAGCGGCGCGGCTCATGTGCTCGTGAGCGAGCCTTCGGCGCTGCGGCGCGAGATCGCGCTTCGGGTCGGCGCGGACAGCGCCGTCGATCCGGCGCAGGAGGCGCTTACAGAACGTGTGCGCGAGCTGTTGCACGCCGACGGCGCGGACTGCGTGATCGAGTGTGTCGGGAAAACGGCCGCTGCCGAGCAGGCGTTTGAAATTGCCGACTCCGGCGCGTCGGTGCTGCTGTTCAGCGTTCCCGGCGTGACGGCGAAGGCGGAGCTGCCGCTCTTCCCGGTTTACAAAAAAGAGCTGACCGTTATGGGCTCGATGATCAATCCCGATACGTTCCAGCGGGCCGTCGACCTGCTCAACAGCGGCAGGCTTCAGATCAGCCCCCTGATCACACATACCTACGGCCTTCGTCAGGTCGAAGACGCGATCCGGATGCAGATGTCGGCGGAATCCATCAAGGTTCTTGTACATCCGCAGGAGTTCTAAGTCATTACGAGGAGGAAATCAAGTTGGAAACGAAAATCAGAGCATATGCAATGGAAAAGCCCGGCGTGATGAGTCAGGTCTGGGTCCCGATGCCGGAGCCGGGCGAGCATGAGGTCCGCCTGAAGCTGCTTGTCTGCGGAACGTGCGCAAGTGAATACCTGCCGTGGCTCAACTGCGAGGAGCCCGGCCGGATCATGGGCCATGAGGGCGTCGGCATTGTGGATAAGGTCGGCGAGCGTGTGACCAAGCTCAAGGTCGGCGACCGCGTGACCGGTATGCTGCACCAGTGCTTTGCGGAATATACCATCGGAAACGAAAATGAACTCGTCAAGGTCCCGGATGCGCTGAGCGACGAGGAAAGCGTCGGTGAGCCGCTGGCCATGCTGATGAGCGGCGTCGGACAGACCCCGCTGGAGCTGGGCCAGACGTTTGCAATCATCGGGACCGGCTATATGGGCCTCGGCTTTTTGCAGCTGATGCGCGCAAAGGGCGCGGGCAAGATCATCGCGATCGATGTCCGGCCCGAGGGGCTTGCGAACGCGAAGCGCTTCGGCGCGGACGAGCTGCTGACGACCGATGCCGTTCCGCCCGAGTACATTGTTGATGTGTGGGACGACGGCATTTTCGACCGCGGGATCCCGGTCGTCGCAGAGGTCACCGGCAACGAGGCGGCGCTGCAGCTGGCGGGCGACATGACCGCCGTTCACGGCCATCTTTCCATCGCGGGCTATCATCAGGGCGGTATGCGCAGCATCAACATGGCGCTGTGGAACTGGAAGGCGATCCATATCGCAAATGCACACGAGCGCCGCGACTGGCGCTGTGCGGGTTTGATCCAGAACGCGCTGACGCTCATTCAGAAGGGCTTCTTGAACACGAAGGATCTGATGACGAACGTTTACGGCTTCGATGAGATCAACAAGGCGTATTACGAGCTGAAGCACAAGCCGGACGGCTATATCAAGGGCGTGATCCGCATCAGCAACGGCTGACGGAATACGGAAGGATACAACCAATCAATGAACGGAGGAGTCGCCATATGAGATTTACAGACGGACTTTGGATGCACCGTTCCGGCCTTTCGATCCACAATACCCACCAGATGTGGGAATACAGGATCGAGCAGGACCGGATCAAGGCATTCGTCCTTTGCCATTGCGTAGAGGAAGCGGACGACTACACGGCCGGCACAGCGCTGGAATATACGTTTTCCTGCCCCGCGCCGGATATGATTGCGGTCGATGTGGTGCATTTCCGCGGCACGACCGTAAAGGAGCCTGCCTTTACGCTCCATTACGCGAAAGCAGAGCCGCAGATCACCGATACGGCGGAGAGCCTTGTGATGGAAAACGGCCGGATGCGGCTCGTGATCCGGAAATCGAAGCAGTTTGCCTATGACTTCTATTTTGACGGCCGGCACCTGACCGGAAGCGAAAACGGCAGCACGGCCTATATTGCCGATGCCGACTATGAGGCGGACAAGGTCGACGACGTCAACCACCGCACCCCAAAAAAGCCCTATATGCACACCGTTTATCTGCGCGAGCGCCTGCAGCTCGGCATCGGGGAAGCGATCTACGGACTCGGCGAGCGCTTTACGCCGCTGATCCGCAACGGGCAGGTGCTGGATATCTGGAACCGCGACGGCGGCTCGAACTGCGACCAGGGCTATAAATGCGTTCCGTTCTATCTTTCGAACCTGGGCTACGGCGTTCTGGTCAACACCCCGGATTATGTGAGATTTGACGTCGGCATGGAAAGCGTCCGCCACGTGCAGTTCAGCGTGGAGGACGAGAAGCTGTCCTACATTGTGGTCGGCGGCGAGGACGCCAAGGATGTGCTCAGCCGCTATACCGCACTCATCGGCAGATCCCCGGTCCCGCCCGTCTGGACCTTCGGTCTCTGGCTCTCAACGAGCTGGATTCCGGATTCCACAGAAAAGACGGCGCTGGCCGCCATCGACAAGATGCATGAATACGGGATTCCGCTCAGTGTCTACCACTTTGATGCCCGCTGGATGGATGATTTCCACGACTGCAACTTCATCTGGAGTGACCGCTTCGGCGATGCGCGCCATATGATCGACGAAATTCACAAACGCGGCATAAAGGTCTGCGTCTGGATTAACCCCTACGTCAGCCAGATCTCCCGGCTGTTTGCCGAGGGCATGGAGGGCGGATACTTCATCAAGAATAAAAACGGCGATGTCTGGCAGACAGACATGTGGATGTGCGGCACAGCATATGTCGACTTCACCAATCCGGCTGCTGCCAAATGGTACACCAGCCGTCTGGGTGAAATTCTGGACATGGGTGTTGACTGCATCAAAACCGACTTCGGCGAGCGTCTGCCGACTGATATCGTCTACTACGACGGCTCCAACCCGCGCCAGATGCACAACTACTATACCTATCTCTACAACAAAGCCATCTATGAGCTGCTTGTAGAAAAGAAGGGTGCGCAGGAGGCCTGCGTTTTTGCCCGCTCGGCAACTGTCGGCACGCAGATGTTCCCCATCAACTGGGGCGGCGACAATCAGGCGTCCTATCTCTCCATGGCGGAGAGCCTGCGCGGCGGCCTGTCCTTCTGCCAGTCTGGCTATGGCTACTGGTGCCATGATATCACCGGCTTTGAAGATACCGCAACGCCCGACCTGTACAAGCGCTGGTCCGCGTTCGGCCTTCTGTGCACGCACAGCCGTCTGCATGGTCATAAATCCCTGCGGATGCCGTGGTGCTTTGACGAGGAAAGCTGCGACGTGCTGCGCCATTTCACCAGACTCAAATGCTCCCTCATGCCGTATCTCTACAGTGAGGCCGCTGTTGTCCACACAAAGGGTATCCCGGAAATGCGCGCAATGATGCTGGAGTTCCCGCACGACCCGACCTGCGCATATCTTGACCGGCAGTACATGCTCGGCAGCGCGCTGCTGGTGGCGCCGATCTTCAACGATTGCGGCGAGGTCACATTCTATGTACCTGCGGGGCGTTGGACCGATCTCCAATCGGGCAGAACCTATGAGGGCGGCAAGTGGTACACCGAGTCGTACGATTATTTTGGCCTCCCGCTTCTTGTCCGTCCGGGTACGCTGCTTGCAAGAAATGAAGCCGCAGCCGACGTCATTTACGACTATACCAGCAGCCTGACGCTTGATCTGTATGAGCTTGCAGACGGTCAGACAGCCTCCTGCAGCATCGTAAAAATACACGAAACAACGGGTCTTGTCCTCAGCGCCGTGAGAACCGGCAACACTATTACGCTGAAGCTGAACGGAACGCAGGTCAACACCATCCATCTGCACGGCTGCAGGGCCATCCATGCGGAAAATGCCGTCATTGAAAACGGTTCCCTCATTCCGGCTGCTGGCGCAGATACAATCGTTTGTACGGTTGAATAAGCACTGCATCTCATCTTACCAACCCTGTGCAATGTAAGCGACTGCTTATTGCAAATAAAACAAATGAAGGAGAATTATCGTGAAAAAACTGATTGCAATCGTCTTGACCATCGCGCTGTTTACCTGCCTGTTCGCTGGCTGCAGTTCCAAGACAACCGACCAGCCCGCCACGCAGCCTGCTGCTGATGCGGCGCAGACACAGTCCACCTCCGAAAGCACCTCCTCCGAAACCACAACAAGCTCCGAAAGCGGCGAGTTCACGCTCTACGCCTGGGGCGATGCACACTGGAATGAATACGTTCAGGTTCAGGATCTCTTTAACTCCCTGTATCCCGACTACAAGATGACCTACATGCAGGAAAACTCCCTGACTGACCTTCTCATCACGAAGGCCGCGCAGAACGCGCTGCCCGACATGTTCTACGCCGAGCCCTATGTCGGTGTTTCCGAATGGGCAGAGGGTGGCTGGCTGACGGACCTCAGTAACGAGGATTGGGTCAAGAACATCCCGCAGAATATTCTCGACTCCGTCAGCTATGATGGCAAGGTCTATGCCTTCCCGTACTCCGTCTGCTACACTGGCTTCTTCTACAACATGGACATCTTTGAGGAGCTCGGCCTGTCTGTTCCGACTACCGTGAGCGAGTTCCGCACCGTCTGTGAGACGCTGGCTGCTGCCGGCTATACCCCGATCGCTGTTGGCGGCGGCGGAAGCGCCGGCTGGGTCTACTATCAGATGTGGAACAGCCTCATCGGCGCAGCGCTTGGCGACGATGCCGTTGACTTTGCAAACAAAATGAATGCCGGTGAAACCAGCTTCGCTGACGTCCCCAACATTGACAAGATCGGCGAAATGCTCCAGATGTCCCTTGTAGATTACAACGTTGCCTCCCCGCTCGACGCTGACTATTCCAGCATGATCACCTCCTTTGCCACCGGCAAGGCAGCCATGTATCACAACGGCTCCTGGTCCACCGGCGACGTTCTTGGCATGAACCCGGATATGAACCTCGGCTTCTTCGGCTACCCCGTCTCTGAAAATCCGGATGATGTGCGGATCACCTATGAAGTTGAAATTGCAATTCCCATCACGACCAACTCCAAGAGTCCCGAGGCCTGCCGCGCACTGCTGAACTTCTATGCAGACGCTGACACCGGCGCGGCTGAAATTGCAAAGCAGAGCCGCATTCCTGTCACCGATGTTGAAATGGATTCTGCAATTGTCGGCAATGCATACACCGACGCAATGGCATATGTCTCCAACTCCAAGACGACAGCATGGCTCAACTGGCTGTCCCCGACTGGCTTTAACGACGACTTTGCCAGCGACATTCAGAACTTTGTCATGGGCACGACATCGTTTGACCAGCTTGTCCAGATTGCCGATGCAAAGTGGGCATCCTACGCAGCAAACTAAGTAAACCAAGGCATGTAAAATCTGCGTGCAGTGCCCAGGCACTGCACGCAGATTCAAAACCAGGAAATACAAGGAGGTTCCCATATGCTACAGTCACATCGCAGACGCCTCTTGGGGAAATATGGCGGCTTTCTGGCATTTGTCCTTCCAGCAATGATCATCTACACGATCTTTGTGACATATCCGCTGTTCGGCGGCACATTTGTCATGTCGCTGAAGAAATACAATGTCATCAAGGGTCAGTCATCCTTTGTCGGTCTGCAGAACTTTATCACTATTTTCAACAGTGCTGATTTCTGGACTTCATTTGTTGTCACCATCAAATATGTAATTGCTGTTGTCCTGGCAGCCAATGTGATTGCGCTGCTTCTTGCGATTCTGATTGAGTCTATTCAGAACAAATTCATCAAGTCCGTGTCCCGCAATTTGTTCTTTTTACCATACATTGTAAGTGGTTTGATCGTCGGCTATCTCTGGCGCTTCATGTTCACGAATGTCTGGCCGGAGCTGGCAAATCTGTTGGGTCTGACAAAGTTGGCCAGCGTCAGCTGGTTCGGCGATTACAGCATGGCCCTGCTTGCGCTGATTATAGAATCCGTCTGGAAGGAGCTCGGTTTCCTGCTGCTGCTTTATATTGCCGGTCTGCAGGCAATCCCCACAGATGTGATGGAGGCAAGCGCGCTGGACGGCTGTTCCGTTGTACAGCGGACGTTTCACATCGTGATCCCCATGCTGATGAGCACAATCAGCGTCAACCTGTTTCTCAGCATTTCCAACGCATTTAAGCAGTTCGACCTCGCCTACGTCAACAACGGCGGCCCCGGCTCCGCAACTGCGCTTTTGTCCTACCGAATCTATAAAGAGGCCTTTGTCAACTATCAGTATGGCTCCGCCTGCGCAATGGCGGTAGTCCTGATGGTTATCATTGGAATCTTTATCATCGCCCAGCAGATGCTCACAAAAGAAAAGGAGGCAACCCTGTGAAAAAGTCAAGAAAAGCAGCAGAAACCATCAAGGTTATTGTCCTCATTCTTTGCTGCATTCTGTTCCTGCTTCCGGTTTACTTCCTTGTCATGAACTCGTTCAAATCTCTGAATGAGATTCTGATCTCTTTCATTTCTCTGCCGAAGCAGTTTACACTGCGCAACTATGCCGGAGCCATGGAGAAGATCAACTATCTGCGCACATTCGGCAACACACTGTTCCTGACGGTCGGCTCTGTACTCCTGACGCTCATCGTCTGTTCACTCGCCGGCTATAAAATCCAAAGAACCAGGAGCAAAATCTCCAAGATCACAAAAAGCTACATGGCCATTGGCCAAATGGTTCCGTTCGCGGTCATCATGGTCCCTCTGTCTCAGATTCTCGGCAAGCTTGGCATCAACAATAACCTTCCCGGCCTGCTGTTCGTCTACTGCGCCATGTATATCCCCATGATGACGTTCGTTTACAGCGGCTATTGCGATTCCATCTCCGAGCAGCTGGACGAGGCTGCCACCATTGACGGCTGCAACCAGTTCCAGGTGTTCTTCCACGTGATCCTTCCGCTCACCAAGCCGATCCTTGTGACCATGGCCGTGCTGGCCGCGGTGTGGACGTGGAACGACCTGCTTGTTGCGCTGATCGCGATAGACCAGATGCCGCTGATGACGCTGACCCGCCGCATTCAGAACTTCATCGGCTTCCAGAGCGGAACCGAGTGGGATTTCTTTACGGCATCCGTCACGCTGGCAATGGTCCCGATCATTGTTCTGTATGGATTCCTGCAGCAATATGTCCAGTCCGGCATTACCGCAGGCGCGGTCAAGGGCTGAGAGGAGGCGCTTTATGGAGCTTATGCAATACGGCATGGTCGGCGGCGGCCCCGACGGCAACATCGGCAGCGCACACCGCAAGGCTCTGAAGCTGTCCGGCGCAGCGGCCCTCACTGCGGGCTGCTTCTCCCGCCATGCAGATAAAAACCGGCAGATGGCCGGACATCTCGGCGTTGCGCCTGACCGGTGCTACGAGAGCTATGCCGAAATGGCCCGCGCCGAGGCGCTTCGCCCGGACGGCATCCGGTTCGTGGTCGTTGTTACACCGAACAGCTCGCATTATGAGATCTGCAAGTGTTTTCTCGAGGCCGGGATCGCGGTCGCCTGCGATAAGCCGCTTACCGTCGAGCTTGCGCAGGCGGAGGCGCTTGAACGGCTGGCCGCGGAGCGCCGTCTGCCGTTCATGGTCACCTATACCTACACCGGCCACCATATGTTCCGGCGTATGCGTGCGCTGATCTCCTCCGGCGCGCTCGGAAAGATCCGCAAGGTGATGGCGGAGTATCCGCAGTCCTGGCTGGCCGACGAGCATTCCGACGGCGGCAAGCAGGGCCAGTGGCGTATGGACCCGAAGCAGTCCGGCGGGACAAACTGTCTGGGCGATATCGGCAGCCATGTGGAAAATGCCGTCTCCACACTGACGGGCCTGAAGCTGAAGCGCGTGCTTGCCATGATGAACACCGTTGTCCCCGGCCGTGTGCTGGACGACGATGACGTTGTGCTGACAGAGTATTCTGACGGCACGACGGGCGCATACTGGGTCAGCCAGTTTGCCTTCGGACACGACAACGACCTGCGGGTGCGCGTATATGGCTCCGAGGGCAGCTGCGAGTGGGGCCTGGCCGAGCCGGCGAAGCTGACGCTCTTCGACGCACAGAACCGCTGCACGGTGCTGACGCCGCAGCCGGAGGATGCTGCCGCTTACGGCCGCTACGAGGCCGGAAGCGAATACGAGCCATGGAATATCGCCATGAGCAATCTGTATCTGCGGTTTATGGAGAATATCCGAAACCCGGAGCTGCCTGCCGATTATCCGACTGCCGCGGCAGGTGTGGAGAGTATGCGTTTCATCCGAGCGTGTCTGGAAAGCAGCAGCCGGAAAAATGTCTGGGTAACGGTTTGAACGGAAACACAGAATGTGAGGTACGATACGATGTTTGATCAAAAGAACGTTTTTCTGGGAATCGCGCCGATCGGCTGGTGCAACGACGATATGCCGGAGCTTGGCGCGGAAAATACCTTTCAGCAGATCGTCAGCGAAATGGCGCTGGCCGGATTTACAGGCTGTGAGATCGGAAACAAATTCCCCTCTGATCCGCAGGCGCTGAAAAAGGCGCTGGATCTGCGCGGTATGCGCGTCGCCAGCCGCTGGTTCAGCTCCTTCCTGCTCACACAGCCGTATGCGCAGGTCGAGGCTGAGTTTTACGCGCAGCTCGATTTCCTCGCAGCGGTCGGCGCGAACCGGATCAACGTGTCCGAGCAGAGCTATTCGATTCAGGGGCAGATGGACGTCCCGGTTCTGCGGGACAGAAAGTATGTCATGAACGAAGGGGAATGGACGCGCCTGTGCGAGGGCCTTGACCGGCTCGGCGCGCTGGCCGTATCCCGCGGGTTCCGGCTCTGCTACCACCATCACATGGGAACCGTCGTACAGACTGCGGCGGAAACGGAATATCTGATGGAGCACACGACGCCCGGACGCGTCTGGCTGTGCTACGATACGGGTCATTTCACCTTTGCGGGGGAGGATCCCATGGCCGTGCTCAAAAAGTATGCGGACCGCGTCGGCCATGTCCACCTCAAGGATATGCGCCTGCCTGTCGTCAAGCAGGCGCGCGACGAGGGCTGGAGCTTCCTTCAGGCCGTCCGGAACGGCGCGTTTACGGTTCCCGGAGACGGCGGCGTACAGTTTGACGAGGTTTTCCGCGTGCTCGCTGCGTCCGGCTATCAGGGCTGGCTTCTGGTAGAAGCGGAGCAGGACCCTGCAAAGGCGGATCCGCTGGAATATGCGATGAAGGCCCGCACATTTATCCACGAAAAGACCGGTCTTTGAGGAGGCGGGCGTATGTATCTGAACTATCAGCCGAAGCACGGCTACAACAGCTATATCGATGCCGCCGCAGACGATCTCGGCACGCAGATGGACGTCGGCCTTCTCATTCTGGAGCCCGGTGAGCAATATTCGATCTCCGAGCAGGAAAAGGAATGCGCCGTGCTGCTCTGGGAAGGCGCCGCGCAGCTGTACTATGGCGGGCAGAGCGCGCATATTTCCCGTACCGACTGCTTCCGCGCCGAGGGCTACTGCCTGCTTGCCCCGCGCGGGACGGATATCCGCATCTGCGCCGAGACGCATTCGGAATTCTATATCCAGAAAACCAGAAACCCGCGCGCGTATGCCCCGGTGCTCTATACGCCGGAGACTGTGCAGGTCGAGCATAAGGGCAGCCACGGCGAGCTGCTGGGAACCATGCAGCGTGAGATCAAGACGTATTTCGATCTCGACAACGCGCCGTTTTCCAATATGGTTCTGGGCGAGGTGCTGAATTATCCGGGAAAATGGTCGTCCTATCCGCCGCACCATCACCCGCAGCCGGAGGTTTATTTCTATCGGTTCGACCGGCCGCAGGGCTTTGGCGCAGGGTTTGCCGACGGCGAGATCTACCGCTCCGGACACAACGGCATGGCTGTGATCCGGCACGGCTTCCACTCGCAGACGGCCGCGCCCGGCTACGCGATGTGCTACGCCTGGGGCATCCGGCATCTGGAAGGCGATCCGTGGGATAAAACACGCATCGACGATGCGGAGCATGAATGGCTCTGGGCCGAGGATGCCAACGAAAAGATCTATCAGCCGCAGCAGCCGTAACGCGCGCAGAAAGGGGAAAGCGATATGAAGACAATTCGTCTGACAATGGCGCAGGCGCTGGTTCGGTTCATGGAGAACCAGATGCTTGCGGTCGACGCGGAGACGCACCCGTTTTTCCGCGGCGTATATATGATCCCGGGCCACGGCAACGTGGTCGGACTCGGACAGGCCCTGACCGAGCAGGCAAAACGTCTGGAGGTTCTGCAGGGCAAGAATGAACAGGGCATGGCGCAGGCAGCCGTTGCGTTTGCCAAGCAGATGAAGCGCAAGCAGATCTTTGCCGTGACCTCTTCCGTCGGTCCCGGCGCGGCAAATATGGTCACCGCAGCCGCTACGGCGACGGCTAATAACATTCCCGTGCTGCTTCTGCCGGGCGACGTCTATGCCTGCCGCCAGCCGGACCCCGTTTTGCAGCAGATCGAGCAGCCGCACGACCTTTCCCTGTCCACAAACGACGCCTTCCGTCCCGTCTGCCGCTACTGGGACCGCATCGTCCGTCCGGCGCAGCTGATGAGCGCGATGCTCAACGCCATGCGCGCGCTGACAGACCCGGCGGACACCGGCGCGGTCTGCGTCGCGCTGCCGCAGGATGTGCAGGGCGAGGCATACGACTATCCCGAAAGCTTCTTCCAGACCCGCGTCTGGACGCTTGAGCGCCGGCCTGCGACCGCTGCCGCCATCGAGCGGGCGGCCAAGGTGATCCGCGGCGCGAAAAAGCCGCTGGTCATCTGCGGAGGCGGTGTGCGCTATTCGGAGGCGCATGACGAATTGCAGACCTTCTGCGAGACGACGGGGATTCCCTTCGCCGAGACGCAGGCCGGACGCAGCGCCATTGTCTGGGACCATCCGCTGAACCTCGGTGGCCTTGGCGTGACCGGCTGCTCGGCGGCAAATGCGATTGCGCGCGAGGCGGACGTCGTCATTGGCGTCGGAACGCGATATACGGATTTTACCACCAGCTCCAAGTGGCTGTTCCGCGAGGACGCACAATTTGTAAATCTGAACGTTTCGGAATTCCAGGCCTATAAGCTGGACGCGGTCGCCGTGATCGCCGACGCGAAGCAGGCGCTGCCCGTACTGCAGCAGGCGCTTGCGGGATACCGTGCGCCGTATATCGATGAGATCGTGCGCGCAAAGGCGGACTGGGCCACGGAGCTGGAGCGTCTGAGCCGGACGGTCTGGTCAGACGGGTACACGCCGGAGATCCGGGACGCGAACAACGGCAGCATCGCCCGGTTCGCTTCTGATCTGGATGCGTCGCTGACCCAGACAAGCGTTGTGGCCGCGATCAACGAGGCCATGGAGCCGGAGGATGTTGTGATCGGCGCGGCGGGATCGCTCCCCGGCGATTTGCAGAGAATGTGGCGGGCAAGGGCGCGCGACACCTACAACATGGAATACGGCTATTCCACAATGGGGTATGAGGTCGCAGGCGCGTTCGGCGTGAAGCTCGCTGTCGGCGATGCGCACGAGGTATACGCCATGTGCGGCGACGGCAGCTTCAATATGCTGCACAGCGAATTGCTGACCGCTGTGCAGGAGCATAAAAAGATCAACATCTGCCTGTTTGACAATGCCAGCTTCGGCTGCATCAACAATCTGCAGGTCGGACACGGCAATGAGACGCTCTGCACGGAGCTGCGCTTCCGCAGCGAGCGCTCCGGCAAGCTCGACGGCAGCTTTATGCCGGTCGACTATGCGGCGGTCGCCCATGCTTACGGCTGCCGCGCCTATACAGTGCGCACCATGCAGGAGCTTCAGCAGGCGCTGCGCGAGGCGAAGACGGTGCGGGACGTCCCCGTCCTGTTTGACATCAAGGTCCTGCCGAAAAGCATGACGGACGGCTATGGCGCGTGGTGGCGCGTCGGCGACACGGAGCAGTCGGAAAACCCGGCAAACCTTGCCGCATACGAAGATCATCTCAAACATCTGAAAACTGCCAGAAAATATTGACTTTGGAGGCTTATTTATGAAAAAACTCAGAATTGGCGTTATCGGCACCGGTCGTATCGGTCGTCTTCATGCGAACAATCTCGTTTCCTCCGTCAAGGACGCCGATGTTGTCGCTGTTTCCGACATGAATCTTCCGGCGGCCAGAGAGGTTGCCGAGGCGCTGCAGATCCCGGCCTGCTATGCGGATTATCATGAGATCCTGAACGATCCGACGATCGACGCTGTCTTCATCTGCTCATCCACCGATACCCATTCCGTCATTTCGATGGAGGCTGCACGGGCCGGAAAGCATATTTTCTGTGAGAAGCCCATCGACCACGATCTGGACAAGATCCGCGAGGTGCTCAAGACCGTCAAGGAGGCGGGTGTCCTGTATCAGGTCGGCTTCAACCGCCGGTTTGACCGCAATTTCAAGCATATACATGAGGTCGTTGCAGACGGCGGCGTCGGCGAGGTGCAGATCATCAAGGTTACCTCCCGCGACCCGGAAGCGCCTCCGATCTCCTATGTCAAGGTTTCCGGCGGCATCTTCCTCGATATGACGATCCACGATTTTGATATGATGCGGTACCTCTCCGGCAGTGAGGTCACGGAGGTCTCCGCCGTCGGCGCCTGCCTGGTCAATCCGGAAATCGCAGAGGCCGGAGACGTAGATACGTGCATCATTACGCTGCGCTTTGCAAACGGAGCGCTCGGCGTGATCGACAACAGCCGTCAGGCGGTTTACGGCTACGACCAGCGCGTGGAGGTTTTCGGTTCAAAGGGCATGATCAGCGCGGAAAACGAGACGCCGAACAACACGACCTATTACACCGCCTCCGCCGTTACCAGAGAGAAGCCGCTGTATTTCTTTCTGGAGCGCTACAACGAGGCGTATATCAAAGAGGAACGCGAATTTGTCGATGCCTGCCTGAACGGGAAGCAGCCCCCGGTAGGCGCGATGGATGGCTTGCAGCCGGTCCTGATCGGTCTTGCGGCCAGAAAATCCTGTGAGCTTGGCGGCGTGCCGGTCAAGGTCGAGGCCGCCCTGGCGTTATAAGAACACAACCAGCACTTTTCATCGGGAGGAATTGGAATGAAAAAAATCAGAGTTGGCGTAGCCGGTTACGGCACCATCGGTCAGAGACTGGCAGACGGCGTTGCGCTGCAGGAGGATATGGAGCTTGTCGGGATCGCGGATCTGGCCCCGACGCTTTCGCTGCAGGCGCTGCGCGAGCGCGATATGATCGGCGCAAACGGCGTCAAATATGATCTCTATCTGGTCGACGGCGCGGATAAAGCCGCGTTCGATGCAAAAGATATCCCTGTTGCCGGCACGTTTGACGAGCTGTGCCAGAAGGTCGATATCATGCTCGACTCCGCACCCGGCGGCGTCGGCGCGAAGAATAAAGAAAACTACTATGATAAATACGGCGTCAAGGCCATCTTCCAGGGCGGCGAGAAGAACTCCGTCGCGGACGTGTTCTTCCATGGCTATGCCAACTACGAAAAGGGCGTCGGCCAGAACTACCTGAAGCTGACCTCCTGCAACACGACCGGCCTGATCCGCACGGTCGACTGCCTCGACCGCGAGATCGGTATTGAGAAGGTCGCCATCACGATCATCCGCCGTGTGGCTGACCCCGGCGACTATCACCGCGGTCTGACCAATGCCCTCCAGATGGAAAAGGCCCCGACGCATCAGGCTGTCGACCTCATGACCATCATGCCGCACGTCAACGCGACAGGCATTCTGGTGCATACGCCCGTTACCCACGGCCACATCATCACCGTGCTTGCCACGGCGAAGGACGGGAAGAAGATCACGAAGGAAATGGCGCTGGCCGCTTTCCAGAAGCATCCGCGTATCCGCGTCGTCTCGATCGACGAGGGGTTCAAGGGCAACGCCTCCTTCTTCAAATATGCGCGTGACCTCGGCAACCGCCGCGGCGATATGTACGAGATCGGCCTGTGGGAGGATTCCATCGTCGAATCCGGCAACGACATCATGTATGCCATCAACATTCCGCAGGAATCCGTCACCATTCCGGAGACGATGGACGCCATCCGCGCCGCGACCGGGATGCAGCTGACGCGCGAAGAGGGCACGGCCATGACCAACAAATATCTGGGCATCGGCAAATTCAAGACGCTCGGCTGAGAGGTACCGGCCATGCGATTTGGAATCCATACGCTCGATGAGTTCGACGTTGCAGGCAAGACCGTTTTGTGCCGCGTGGATATGAACCAGCCGGTCGACCGGCAGACAGACACGCTGAAAAGCACAGCCCGCATTGAGGCCTGCGTGCCCACGCTCCGCGAGCTGTCAGACAAGGGCGCAAAGCTTGTGGTTCTGGCCCATCAGGGCAGCGACATCGAATATAAGAATTTCTACTGCACCCGTCCGCACGCGAAGGTGCTTGCGCAGCTGCTTGACCGTCCGGTCCGGTGGATCGACGACGTCTGCGGCCCGACGGCCCGCCAGATGATCCGGGAGCTGAAAGACGGCGAAATTCTTCTTCTGGACAATGTCCGCTATGTCTCTGAGGAGCAGACGCTCTTTGAGACCAGGCTGCACCTGACCCATGAACAGCAGGCGAAAACGCTGCTGGTCGAAAAGCTTGCGCCGCTGGCCGATCTGTATGTGTGCGACGCGTTTGCCGCCGCGCACCGCGATCAGCCGAGCCTGTGCGGGTTTGAGCAGGTGCTTCCCTCGACCATGGGCCGCCTGTTTGAAAAAGAGTACTGCGTGATCTCCGAGCTCATGGCCTCTCCGGCCAAGCCGTGCGTGTTCGTGCTGGGCGGCTCGAAGATCTCCGACGCGTTTCTGATGATGGAGACGGTGCTCTCCGGCGGCGCAGCCGATACCGTCCTCACAGGCGGCCTTGTCGGCAATATCCTGCTGGCTGCAAAGGGCGAAGCCATCGGTCAGGGAAGTCTGGATTTCATCTACAAGAGCAATTACGGCGAGTTTATCGAAAAAGCCAAGACGATCTACGCCAGATATGCGGACAAAATCGTCCTCCCGGCTGACCTCGGTTACGTCGAAAACGGCGTGCGGAGAGAGTGCCGGATCGGCGCTGTCCCGACAGAAATTTGCGCGGTGGACATCGGCAGCGAGACGGCCCGGCAGTATGAATCGATCATTCTGGCCGCGAAGACCGTATTCGTCAACGGCCCCATGGGCATTTTCGAGCAGCCGGAGACAGAGCTTGGCACAAAGACCGTGTTTGAGGCGCTCGGCAATACCGCGGGCTATACCGTAGTCGGCGGCGGCGACAGCGTGACGGCGGCAGCCAAATATCAGGTGAAGGACAAGCTCGGCTATGTCTGCACCGGCGGCGGCGCGCTCATCCGCTTCCTGACCGGAGAAGAGCTTCCTGTTGTCAAGGCACTCCGGCACGCGGCGGCAGCGCTCTGAGGTGCGGCCTATGAAGCTGGAATTTGGCTACGGAGCCGGCGTACAGACCGTAGAGCTGCCCGAAAAAAACCTCATCGGCGTTCTGGAATCCAATCCTATGCAGCACGAGCGGACCGGCCCTGACGCGGTTCAGGACGCGCTTGCGCATCCGATCGGCGCGCCGCGGCTGCGGGCGCTTGCGAAGCCGGGGCAGAAAATTGCCATTATCGCAAGCGACATTTCCCGGCCGGTCCCAAGCTATGAGATCCTGCCCGCCGTGCTTGCCGAGCTGGCCGCAGCCGGCTGCCGCGGGGAGGATGTGACCGTTGTTTTTGCGCTCGGCTCGCATCGGCACCATACGGAGGAAGAAAAGCGGCATCTGGCCGGAGACGCGGTCTATGACGCAGTCTGCTGCGTCGACTCCGATCCTACAGACTGCGTACACATGGGGACAACAAAAAACGGCACGCCAGTCGACATTACCCGCGTTGTTGCCGAAGCAGATTTCCGCATCTGTACCGGAAACATTGAATTTCACTATTTTGCCGGTTATTCCGGCGGCGCAAAGGCCATCATGCCCGGTGTTTCTACACCGGCAGCCATTCAGGCTAATCACAGTCTGATGGTCTCCCCCGCTGCATGTGCCGGGAACCTTGATACCAACCCCTTGCGTCAGGATCTGGAAGAAGCCGGTCGGATCTGCGGCATTGATTATATCGTAAACGTCGTATTGGATGAACACAAGCATATTGTGTATGCCGTTGCCGGCGACACTCTGGAAGCACACCGTGCAGGCTGTCGGTATCTTGACCGGATGTACCGCAAACCGATCCCTGCACCCGCGGATATCGTGATCGTCTCACAGGGCGGCGCTCCCAAAGACGCAAACCTCTATCAGACGCAAAAAGCGCTGGACAACGCAAAGCATGCAGTCAGGAAGGGCGGCACAATCATTTTGATCGGTGCGTGCAGCGAAGGCCTTGGCAGCAGTAAATTCGAGCAGTGGCTCACCTCTGCACCGACCGCACATTCCATGATCGAACGCATCGGCCGACAGTTCGAGCTTGGCGGGCACAAGGCCGCGGCAATCGCCATGGTACTGGAAAACGCGCAGATCGATCTGGTCAGTGAAATGCCGGAAGCATTTGTACGCAGTATCTTCCTGAATCCGCAGCCCAGCGCGCAGAAAGCGCTGGATGAGGCATTTCAAAAATACGGCCCGGATGCAACCGTCATTGCCATGCCGTTCGGTGGCGCGACGCTGCCGGTGGTCGATGCAGCAGAAAACAGGTGAATAAACATGGATTACGCAAAAGAATCTCTTCGTCTGCATGGCGAATGGAAGGGAAAAATCGAGGTCACGGCGCGTGTGCCGGTCGAGACGAAGGACGATCTGTCGCTCGCCTACACGCCGGGCGTCGCTCAGCCGTGCCTGGAGATCCAGAAGGATCTTGAGAAAAGCTACGAGCTGACCCGCCGCTGGAACCTCTGCGCCGTCATCACCGACGGCTCGGCCGTCCTCGGCCTCGGCGATATCGGCCCGGAGGCCGGTATGCCGGTCATGGAGGGCAAATGCGTGCTCTTCAAGGCCTTCGGCGATGTGGATGCCTTCCCGCTGTGCGTCAAGACGCATGATGTAGACGAATTCGTCAATACCGTCGCGCTCATCTCCGGCTCGTTCGGCGGCATCAACCTTGAGGATATTTCCGCGCCCAGATGCTTTGAGATCGAGCGCAAGCTCAAGGAACGCTGCGACATCCCCATCTTCCACGACGATCAACACGGCACCGCCGTCATTACGCTGGCCGGCCTGACCAACGCACTGAAGGTCGTCGGCAAGAAGAAGGAGGACGTGAGGATCGTCACCTCCGGCGCCGGCGCGGCAGCCATCGCGATCGTGAAGCTGCTGCTCTCCGCAGGCTTCTGGAACGTCACGATGTGCGATCGCAAGGGCGCGATCTACAAGGGGCGTGAGGGTCTCAACTGGATCAAGGAGGAAATGGCCGAGGTCACGAATCTCAAGCGCAGGGCTGGAAGCCTTGCCGACATGCTCGTCGGCGCAGATGTGTTCATCGGCGTCAGCGCGCCCGGCGCGGTCACGACCGAGATGGTCAAGACCATGAACAAGGATGCGATCGTCTTCGCCTGCGCGAACCCGACGCCGGAGATCTTCCCGGAAGATGCGAAGGCGGGCGGCGCGCGGATCGTCTCGACCGGCCGGAGCGATTACCCGAACCAGATCAACAACGTTCTGGCCTTCCCGGGCATCTTCCGCGGCGCGTTCGACGTACGCGCCAGCGATATCAACGAGGAAATGAAGGTCGCCGCCGCGCACGCGCTGGCGGAGCTCATCTCCGAGAGCGAGCTCTCGGAGGACTATATCATCCCCAAGGCCTTTGACCACCGCGTCGGCCCCGCCGTCGCAAAGGCCGTTGCGGAGGCCGCGAGAAGGACCGGCGTGGCGAGGATCTGAGGAGGCAGGCACAGGTATGACACAGGAACTGAAATTAGAGCTTCAGCGGTTTGCACTGCAGATCCGCATTGGCATTCTGGAACAGCTGAAGGCCAGAGGGTTCGGCCATATCGGCGGAAGTCTCAGCGTCGCGGATGCGCTGGCCGTCCTGTACGGCAGCGTGATGCGCGTCGATGCCGAAAATTCAACACGGGAAGCGCGTGACAAGCTGGTCTGCTCCAAGGGCCATGCCGGCCCCGCTGTTTATGCGGCGCTGGCGCTCAAGGGCTTTTTCCCGTATGACGAGCTGAAAACACTCAACCAGCCCGGCACCCGTCTGCCCAGCCACTGCGACCGCAATAAGACGCCCGGCGTCGATATGACGACCGGCTCGCTCGGTCAGGGAACGTCGCTGGCCGTTGGTATGGCACTCGGCGATAAGCTCAAAGGGCTTGACAGCCGCACCTTCCTCATCGTCGGTGACGGCGAGGCGAACGAAGGGCAGGTTTGGGAGGCAGCCATGTTCACCGCGGCAAAGCAGCTCACAAATCTGACATGGCTCATCGATAACAACAAAAAGCAGCTCGACGGATACACAGAGGACATTCTGAAGCCCTTTGACTTTGAAGAGAAATTCCGGGCGTTCGGCTTTGAGGCCGTCTCCATCGACGGAAACGATGTTGAACAGCTGGAAAACGCGCTCACACGCAGGCCATTGGGGCGGCCGCTCGCGATCATTCTGAATACGGTCAAGGGAAAGGGCATAGAGGAAGTGGAGAATACCGCCGGCAACCACAGCATGACGCCCGCCCCGGAAGCCTTTGACCGCTGGCTCGACGAGCTTCAGAGAAAATACGCCGCGCTGGGGCAGGGAGGGATCGACTGATGAACATCATCTACACCGGAGAAAAGGATACCCGCCTGTATAAAAACGTGCTGGGCGAGACGATCAGCCAGATCCTTGCGGATGACCCGCGCGCGGTCTATCTCGACGCTGATCTGATGAGCTGCATCGGCACAGCAAAGCTTCCGGGCAAGACGGAGCGGGCCATCGACTGCGGCATTGCCGAAGCCAACATGATCGGCATTGCCTGCGGCTTATCCGCTGTCGGTATGCATCCGATCGCGCATACCTTTGGCCCGTTTGCGTCCCGCCGCTGCTTTGACCAGATCTTCCTTTCCGGCGGTTACGCCAAAAACTCCGTCACGGTGATCGGCACGGACCCCGGCGTCACAGCCGCGTTCAACGGCGGCACGCATATGCCGTTTGAGGATATGGCGCTTTACCGTACCATTCCGGATGCCATTGTCGTTGACGTTACGGATGTTTCCATGATTGTCTCGTTCCTGCGGCAGTTCCAGTCGGTCCGGGGCGTGAAATATCTGCGCGTCGGCCGTAAGGAGTCCTATCCCGTCTATCCGGCGGACTATGACTTCCAGATCGGCAAAGGCGCAGTGCTCCGCACGGGCAGCGATGCAGTGATCGTCGCAAGCGGCATTATGGTGCATGAGGCGCTGCAAGCGGCCGAGGAGCTGGAGCGGGCGGGGATCAGTGCTGCTGTCATTGATCCTGTCACGGTAAAGCCGCTCGACGAAGCGCTCATCCGCAGCTGGGCGAAAAAGACCGGCATTGTTGTGACAGCGGAAAACCATAACCGGATCGGCGGCCTGACCAGCGCTGTGCAGGCAGCCGTCTGCGGTATGCCGCTCCGTTTTGGCGTCGTCGCCGTGGAGGATTGCTTCGGAGAGGTCGGGCCGCAGAGCTATCTGCAAGAGCGCTTCGGGCTGACTGCCGGGCACATTGTTCAAACAACAAAGGCTGCACTCGACCTCCCGCGGAGGCAGTAAAAACGACGGGGCCGTCTCTTCATGAGACAGCCCCGACATTTTATGTGATCTTACTATGGGATGGACTTTTGCGGAAAACAGAAGACTCGGGGCTGCGGCGAACGGAAAACGTCACTGCAGCTCCGAGTCATATTATAGGAAAGATGGAAAATGAGCTGTCAGCGGCGGATCAGCGGCTGAGCTAGGCCTTATATTGGCCGGGCGAAATGCCCTCAATGGTTTTGAAGGCCTTTGACAGATGCGCGACATCGGAATAGCCGACAGACAGCGCGATCTCATAGAGCTTGCTGCCGTTGCCCTGCAGCAGCTTTTTCGCGATCCCGATCCGGTAGCACATGAGATAGCAGGAAAAGGACACCTGCATCTCCGAAGCGAAGAGCTTGCTGAGATAGGAGGGCGAGACAAAGGCCCGGTTTGCTGCCTCCGTCAGACAGGCGGAGGGATAGTTTTCCTGAATGTATCGGAGCGTGTCTGCCACGAGCTTTGACTTCGGCTGGGCGGGACCATCTGCGCGGTCGAACAGGCGGTGCAGAATGCGGAGCATCACATCGTAAAGCGATTCCAGATTCTGACTGGTCAGGATCGCCTTTTTGAACGACAGCATAAAATCGCTTTCCCACTCGTCCGCAGAGCAGGAGAACGGGTTCCCCGTGCGGCCGAAGGAATCAAGGAAGGAGATACAAAGAAGCTTGGAGCCGTGCAGATCGTAGAACACGCCGCTTCGGGCAAAGGACAGAAACAGGCTGCGCAGGACCGGTGTGATCTGCGAGCTGTCGTGATCCAGCCGTTCCAGAAGCGCCGCGCTGCCGTCCGTCTCCTGCGGCGGCTGCTGCGCGTAGCGGTGCAGCGCCTGATAATCCGCGGGAAGCGCGCCGTCTGAAAACACCGGCAGCAGCCGCGAAAGCGAGCATTCCGGATACAGCCGCCAGCTTTCCGTGCAGGCATATACCAGACTGCGGGCGCATACGGCCTCCGGTACCTCGCGGCGCAGGATCTGCGCGTAGCGCGTCAGATACGCGTCAAGCGCTGCCTCCTGTCCGGATGGAAGCAGGAACAGAAACAGCAGCTCCTGCGCAATGGCGACCTTATAGCATTGCAGTCCGGCGGGCGGCTCCGGCGTGGGGCAGTCCAACGCGCTCTGACGGACAAGAAGCGCTGCGGCGCACAGCGCCTGCGTGCCGAACAGCCGCAGGCAGGCGCCCGGAAGGTCTGCCTGCACGCTCTTTTCTGCCAGCAGAAGCACCTTCAGGTCGTTTTCCAGCGAGTCCGCCTGAAAGCGCTCACATTGGCGCAGCGCCAGCCGTTCCTTGTTGGATGCGAGGATCTCTTCCCGGCAGGCTGTAACAGTCTGGATCAGATGCTCCTCGTTTACCGGCTTGAGCAGATAGCCGAACGCGCCGTAGCGGACGGCGTCCTGCGCATAGGAAAATTTGCTGTACGCGCTCAAAAAGATGACCTTGCACGGAATCTTTGCTTCGCTGACCGCACGCAGCAGCGCGATCCCGTTCGGGCCGGGCATTTCGATGTCTGTCAGGAGAATATCCGGGCAGAATTTCCGCAGAAGCGACAGAACCTCATCGCCGCTTCTTGCGAGCGCGCAGACCTCGATCCCGTGCTTTTTCAAGTCGATGAGCTGGCTGATGCTCTCGCGCAGCAGCCGGTCGTCGTCCGCGACAAGCATTTTCAGCACGCCGGATCTCCTCCCTCCCAGTTCAGCGGTATTTCAAAACAGACTGCGGTTCCCACGCCTTCCTTCGTGCGGATATGCAGGCCGTTTGTGATCTTGAAGTAAATTTGAAGCTGCGTCGTCAGATTCCGCAGGGCGAAGCAGTCGCTGCCCTCCATATCCGGGTACGCAGCGCTCCAGACTCACACACACGACGCCGCCGGGCAGAGCCTTGATCCCGTGCGCGATGGCGTTGTCCAGAAGCGGGACGAACAGATATTTTGGAACGCGCAGACCGAACAGCTCCGGTGCGATGGAGACTTCGTACAGCATATCCGGATTGAGGAGCTGCTCGATCAGCAGATAGCTGCCGGTCATCTCGTGCAGCTCCTGCACAGTAATGGTGTCGGAGCCGTAGGCGAGGCCGATGCGGTAAAACGAAGCCAGTGAGCAGATTGACTGGCCGGTGACCGGCGCGTGCTCCCGCTGCGCCATCCAGCGGATGGCGTCGAGCGCATTATAGAGAAAATGCTCGTTGATCTGCGTGCTGAGCAGCTTCAGCTCAAAGCTCTGCTTGCGGATCTCACTGACGTAGTTTTCCTCGATCAGATGCGCAATGCTGGCGTTCATCTTGTTGAAGCGGTGGTAGATCTCCTGAATTTCGCCGCGCCCCTCGTCCGGCAGGCGGACGGAAAGATCGCCGTTTTCCGACCGGCGCATTTCCTGCGAGAGTCGTGTGATCGGCTTTACCGGCAGACGGAGCGGTCTGGCTCGCGACCGGCAATGCGCTGCCGGATACGGAGCAGGACGCAGGCTATCGCTGCGTCCTGCACGAAGAACCGTACCGCTATTATCGCGCGAACGGCTTCTGCCGGCAGACGATGGAGCGGCTACTGTCCGGCGGCAGGCGCGTCGGAACCGTTCACGGCGCATATATGCGCACGTCGCTGTGCACGTTCTGGACGCAGACGCTCGGCTGCTTTGGTGCGGATGACGGGATCTCCAGCAGTCTGACGCTGCATATATTCCCCGGCGGCGGGCCGCCAGAGACGAACGGGCGGGAAACGCTGGAGGCGGGCGACTGCGTCGGTCTTCGCGCCTGCTGCGTCTGGGATGACGCGCGCTACAGCATGGCCGCCCGCGTGTTCTGCCTTGGCAGTCAATTTCCGGCTCCGATGGATGCACTCTGGGCCGCGGCCTGTGAGGCGCAGCGCGCGGCGGCACGGGCGATCCGTCCGGGCGCCTGTCTGCAAGCGGCGGCGGACGCGGCAAACGCCGTGCTTCGCGCGCGTGGCTGCTGTGCGGATGAAAGCCGGTTCCTGTTCGCCATCGGCTGTGCGCGGCAGGAGCGGCCCTGTCTGTTGGATGCATCAGCACAGTGGCCGCTGTCGGAGGGGATGATCCTTGCATTTGCGCCCACCGCGGCGCTGCCGTCCGGCCAGCAGTTTTGCTGTGCAGATGTATTTGAAGTTACGGCGGACGGCTGCATACCGCTCGCCCCGCTGAGCCGGGAGCCGGTGCTTCTGGGGTAAAAAAGGAGAATATTTATGGAATTTCAGGCCAGAAACGACCGATATGATCAGATGCAGTACCGCCGGTGCGGCAGGAGCGGGCTGATGCTCCCGCTGCTGAGCCTCGGCCTGTGGCACAACTTTGGCTCACTCAATGACCCGGCTGAGCAGGAGCAGATGCTCCTGACAGCATTTGACCACGGCATTACCTATTTTGACCTTGCAGATAATTACGGCCCGCCCTACGGCGAGGCCGAGCGGACGTTCGGCAGGATCCTGAAGAAGGATCTGCTGCCGTACCGCGACGAGCTGATCATCTCGACCAAGGCGGGCTATCGAAAGGCAAAGGGGTATCTGCTCTCGTCTACCAGTCTGCATATTTTCGTATTAACAAACGCCTGCAATCTAAACTGTGTTTATTGCCAGGCACGGGATCATGAGCATGCCCACGTTGAAAAAATGTCGTTTGAAACGGCTGAAAAAGCTGTTATGACTGCACTGCAATCACCAGAGCATTATCTGAACTTTGAGTTTCAGGGCGGCGAACCGCTGCTGAATTATCCGGTGATTAGGCATATTGTTGAATACGCTGAGAAGAATAAGCAAGCCCATTCAATCCAGTATTCGGTTGTTACGAATCTAACGCTGTTGTCTGACGAGATGCTCGACTTCTTTGAGCAATATGATGTGCGGATTTCCACATCCCTTGATGGTAATTCAGAATTGCACAATGCTAATCGCTCAGATAGGCTTGGCGTCGGCTCCTTCGAAAATGTCGTTGCAGCTATTAAGAAAATTCAGGCAAGAAACCTTCCAATTGGAGCGATTCAAACGACAACACGGCAAAGTCTTTCAAAATCGAAGCAGATTATTGACACATATCGAGAGCTCGGTTTTCAAAGTGTCTTCATCCGTCCTTTGACAAAACTAGGAACGGCGATTCCTAATTGGAATGAAATCGGCTATAGTGCGTCCGAGTTTGTACAGTTCTATCGAGAATGCCTATCCTACATTTTGGAGCTCAACAAGCAGGGAAAACCTTTTTCTGAAGGTCATGCTGGAATATTCCTCTCTAAGATTTTAAGTGGTCAAGCACAAAACTATATGGAACTGCGCTCACCATGCGGAGCTGCAATTGGACAAGCAGCCTACTATTTTAACGGAGATGTTTATACCTGTGACGAGGGCCGCATGATTGCTGAAATGGGCGATTCGGCATTTAAGCTTGGCAATGTTTATAAAAACTCTTATGATGAGATGATGTCGTCGCCTGTTTGCAAAACCGTATGTGCTGCTTCTGTATTGGAATCATTGCCAGAGTGTACCGATTGTGTGTACCAACCGTATTGTGGAACATGCCCGGCTCTAAACTATGCGAGCGAGCACAACGTATTCAAACGCGATGCTAGAGGATACCGTTGTCAAATCTATAGAGGTATGCTCGATGCAATCTTTGCGATTCTTTTCCGCAATGACCCCAAAGATATTGAAATTCTTCAGACATGGTAGTGAAAAAGCAGTTACTACGACCGCGCTTTTCTTTGCGCTGCTTTATAATATTCGCACCATCTGCTCATATCGCCGGGTGCTGCGTCATCTGCGCGAGAATAACGGGCTGCGTCATCACCGAGGTCAAGCGCTGTTTCGAACATATCCCATACGAGCTGCATGACCTTCACGACCTCGTCAGGGGCAGGGCGCAGTATGTCTGAATCTGCTGCGTTCTCTCGCGCCCCAGCGTTGCCAACGTGCCGCGTTTGCTCCTGCTGTGCGCGTTCTTGCCTGCGCGCCGTTTCGTCGCCTGGAATGCCCTACGCCTTGCCGACGACGGCGATGCTTTGGATGCAGCCATCGACAAGCTCGTTGTTCCCGTTCTTCCGCAGTTGCGCGATGGCCTCGTTCGCCAACTGTTCCTGCAGCGCTCTTGCATTTTCAATTGTCATCTTGAATCCTCCTATCTCAAGGGCGTGCAGAACAATGTCTATTGCCATTTCCTCAATGTTTCCGGCAGTGCGGCCCTCTCCGGCGAGTGCATCGCCGGAGCGCATGAGCGGGGGCGCTATGAGCTGACCAAGGGCGGGGAGGCTCTGCGCTATTACCAAGAACGCGCCGATGCGATCCGGAAAAAGGCGCTCCCGCTGATGGACATTTACCGGGAGAAGCAGGCCGCCGCGCTTCATGCGTTTCAGTTGGCCGATGCACAGAAACCCGGACCGCGCCGCCGGGTTCTATCCGCCCCACCGCTGGGGACGCTCCGGGAGGAAACGCTCCGTGCCATACTCTCCTCCCATGGCCTGCCCGCCGCAGAACAGCAGCGCGTTCTGGCTCACGCGGCAGCGCAGCGTTCCTGTATGGAGCAGGTTCTCACACACAGCTCCATTACGGACGCCTTCCCTGATCTGTCACAGGAAGAGTTTGCTCAGTACGCGCCGACCCTTCCGCTTTCTACGCTGTTCTTCCCAAAGAATATCCGCTATACCTATGCGGACTACCGTCAACATTTGGAACAGACAAACGAGTATGCCTGTTCTCATCACGGCTATTCCATTCTCCCCTGCGATACGGACTTTCATAATATCTCGATCTCCGTCCACGAAGGCCGCTGGGCAATGATTTCAAAGAGTAACGCACCTGCGATTCATTTTGTGGTCCGCTATTCAAAGCTGCGCGACGCGATCGAGAATTATATCGATGCGCCATGATTTTACCGGCTTGATTTACCGCATTTCCACGCTGAACTGCGGCGAGGAAGATTTTGCAGTTGCCTGTATGCGCTCCAGCCCCCGCTAAGGATATGATTTGAAACGATCTTGATAATTGACCGACATATGAAGATGCGCTGCTTGTAATTCTGCAAGCAGCGCGTCTTTATATTTTTCCTGAAATGTTGTTCTTGCAATGATATGACCGTGACTACTATTTGACTACTATCATCCGAAATCCCAAAAAAGCCGGTTTGTCCAGTGTTTTCAATGGCTTTGCAATCATTCAGAAAAGCCGGGGAATCTCGTCGAAAACCGTATACCCTTGAAAATACAGTATTTTATCAGTTGATGCCTGAAAACTCCGACCGTCGACATTGCTCCTGTCAAGCTCTATCCTTATGTAAAAAAGCAAGACGCAAACTCATGCATTTGAGTTTGCGTCTTGCTTTTGCCCGTACCGACTGTACCCCCATGACACATTGTGTACCTATGGGGCGAAACAGTTGAAACTTCTAGGCTTTTCGCAGCGGCATCTTTTTTGGTGCAGCTTGATGTGTTTTCACTACACTATAGATGAACCCCTGTCTTACCGCCGTGGATTCAATCAGCAGGAAAATCAGGCACGCTTCTGCAAAAATGTTTTCTCTGCCATGTGGATCACGAAGTCACGTTCGTCCGAGTCAGCCTTTGCAAAATCGATCTGATACCGCTGGCAAGTCTTGCGGAAGTGGACAACGTAGGCCAAATCCTCTTTCGTCGGAGGCGCGACATAGCCGTTCGGTGCAGCAAGCGCGTCCAGCTCCAGATATTTTTCGTTCTGCATCTGTCAGTTCTCCTTAAAATGCATCAGATGTTTTGAAGCATCTCATTAACTTCGTCATCTGAAGCGATTCGACCATCGACATATTTTTTTACTTTTCCTTGCACATATTCGTCAAAGTCTCTTGCATTTCCACCATCAATTATTACCGTCTGCCCACCAGCTTCATTATCCTCTACATGGATACTTGCCCGCGGAATATTATCAACTTTCTCCTCCAGCTGCTGTAGTTTTTCTTCTGTCATTTTCTTCTGTGCTGCGATCTCACGACCAATCGTCTCTTGTGCTGATTGAAATTTCTGCACGCTCTGCAAAAGTTCTGCATTAAAATTTTCAAGGACGCTAACGCTGTCACCCCGCACCCATCCAATAGCGTGAAAATCCTTAATGCAGTGGTGAATCGACGTTACAATATTGGCTTTCAGTGTTCCATTATCAGAATGGAACTTCACCAGTCTCCCGTTGCAGACTTTTTCCCTGAATCTCTTGAATTTTTCACGCAGGTCATCCGTTGTCTCACAGAATTTATTTGGCAAGTCTTCAGGCATGTCATAAACAAAGCTCATGATGGGTATTTTTTGTGCTACGGCATAATCGTATTCTTTTTCTGTGAATCCAATACCGTCTGTGTCCAGAGAGCCGTACTTTCCACCTAATATTAAGATATAGTAATCACAATTATCAAGCATCTTCTTGATATATTCCATTTGGCTCATTTCACTTGCTGGAAATTGTTCCATTCCAACGGGGATGCAGTCATTGTCCAACAAGCATTGTGTGGCGGCTGCCCGTGCCTCTATTAAATCCACATATGTAGAACTAATAAACACCTGATATTTCTTTTGCATATATACCGCCTCACTTCAAAGATTCATATTGTCTTTAACATCGCGCGTAGAGTAGCCACTGATTTCTCGCCAAGATTAGTTGAATCGGAACACGCCAAAACAATCCAGTTGCCTTGTGTTGAAAGATAAAGCGGATCCTTTTCCAGAAAGTACATATCATCTTTGTACTCCACCGCTTGCTATCATCAGTAATCTTTTTCTCAGTATAACAGGTATTTGTTTTCTCGTCGAGTGTTTTTTCCGGATGTGCTGCAGATGCCAGTTTTTCCATCAAGCCCGTCTTTGACCATTGCTGTACCCGCGCCTGCTCCAGATACCATTTGCGCACATCTCTTGTCAGCTCCGCTTCCATGATCACCACATTCAGCGTCCAGCCAATCTTCATCGCCAGCCGGAGGAGCGTTTGGTCATTTTCATAAGTCCTGTAAAAATCGCGCATCCGGCGCACGTTGCGCGGAGAAAAGCCTGTGCGGTCAGGGAAATTCGCCTGTAAGAACTCTGCGGCAGCGACCGCAGAGCCTTTCTCTGGCCGCTGGCTGACAGCCCTGCCGATGGCGTACACTTCGTCCATCTGCGGAAGATTCTGCGCAAGAATTGCGGTCAATTCCCTATGCATTGTGCCGTAATCCACAGATTTTCTGACGTTCATGGCTTCTCCTTTCCGCGCTGACGCGCATCGTATATTTCGTCGTTTTGCGAATAGCCTGCTACAATATTTTGTGGTATGATTGCCCCGTTCGTTTGATTCTTGTGAGGGAGGAGCAGTCATGCAGTATACCGATAACGAAGCCGCCCTGATCGGCGGCCTGATCTCAACCTATTTCTTTCAGCCTGCCGTGTCCGCATCTTTGAAGGACGCTTACAGCCGTGTTTTGGAGCATCTGCATCAGAATGCTCTTACTTCTTCTGACCTGCAGCAGATCCGAAAGGCTGTGAATTTTCTGATGCCCATGTGCCAAGCAAACCGGCAGACGCAGCGGGAGCTTATGGGTGTCAATGCAAGGACAACAGCGCTTCTGAATGGCTCACGGTAATCGTGGATAACGTAAAAGGCACGACGCTTGGTCGTGCCTTCGCTGTATGTTTTTGTTGACCGCTTCATTCAGCTGGTGCGGCTTTCCAGTGCTCTTTTTTGAAGTGGACTTTGTGGTAAGGACTTTGCTTGCCCACACAAAGAGGTGCAGCACGGAATCGAACAGGGAATCTTCTTTTACTCATTTATCGTTTGCTTGATTTCCGCGCCGCCCTTGATCTGCACCAGAATCTCATCAGTGGACAGGACTGTCACGCGCTCCACGATCTGCCGGATGGCGTTTTCGTTCCATTCTGTGATCGTTTGTGCGGTGTCCTCTATAGCTTCTTCTGCCTGCTTCATGCGGGTGCAGACGCGGTCTGCATCGTTGCTGCTTTGCAGAATTGCTTCCTTCTGCCTTTTGAGGGAAGTCTGCTCGGCCAGGATCTCCGCGAACTGCGCATTGCAGGCTTCTTTATCCTCGGCATCAATAGCTTCCGCCAGCAGGCGTTGAAATTGCTCATCTAACTGCACCAGCCGTTGTTCGATATCGGAAATGCTCATGGTCTGACCCTGCACCGGCAGAAGCTCTAAGGAAACTGCATTCTTGATAAGGTCGAGCAGGGCCGGTTTGTTGCTCATGGCGGAGTTGATGGCTGCCAGAATCGCGTTTTGCAGCGGTTCTTCCTTGATCGTCGGGGAGTCGTGGCAGTATTTTGTTCCGTAGTTCAGGCGGCTGGTGCAGCGCCAGACGGGATATTTTCGTCCGAGAGATGTCCATGTGCAGCGCCTGTAGAGTGTTCCGCATTCGCCGCACACGAGCCTGTCTGATAAGGCGTATTTGCTTGTATAACAGGAGCGTCCTGTCACAGCCGTTTTGGACGGGCTGCGCAGGGCACTCCGACGTGCCATTTCTGCTTTTACTGCATTGTACTGCTCCCGGCTGACGATGGCTTCATGGTGGTCAGGCATATAGTATTGCGCCATCTGTCCAACGTTTTTGATAACCTTCTTGCTGATGACATCTGTCCGGAATGTTTTCTGAAGCAGCACGTCGCCGCAGTATTTCTCATTCGTCAGGATGCCCTTGATGGCTGTCGTTGTCCATTTTGATTCTCCGAGAACCGTTTTGATCTGATTTTCTTCCAGCCAGTCTTGCAGATTGCGCAGGCTGGCGCCGCTCTCATATCGCGTGTAGAGTTCGCGCACGATTTTTGCCTGTTCTGGTATGACGCGGAATTTGCCATCTGCATCTTTTTCGTATCCATAGAGCCGGTAGCAAGGGATTTTCAGTGTTCCGACCTTTGCGTGCATCTGCTTGCCGCGCCGGATGTTGCCGGAGATGGATTCACTTTCGGACTGCGCCATTGCGCCGTACATGGTGATCATGAATTCGCTGTCCGCTGGCAGAGAGTTGATATTTTCTTTTTCGAATAGGACGCCAATGCCAAGCTGTCGGAGGATGCGTATATAATTGATGCAGTCAAGCGTGTTGCGGGCGAAGCGTTGGATGGACTTTGTAAGAATAAGGTCGATCTTTTTCTGCTTACACTGGCGGATCATTCGCAGGAATTCTGTACGCTTTTTCGTAGATGTGCCGGTGATGCCTTCGTCCGCGAAAATGCCAGCCATCGTCCACTCTTTGTTGGACATGATTTTGTCGGTATAGTATTCGCACTGCGCCTCATAGCTGCTGGCCTGTTCTTCCTCTTTCGTGGAAACACGGCAGTATGCCGCAACGCGAAGCTGCTTCGTAACCGCAGCCGTTTGCTGCAATTCTGGCTTGGGTGGAATGATAATGACACGCGGCTTTTCGTCTGTCATGCGAGATCATCCTTTCCAATGATTTGTCCGTTTTTGAGCTGCAAGCGCACCGTCTGGTGCGTCACCAGTACGGCAGAGACGGTGCTTTGCAGCAATTCCGCGTTGAGTTCTGCCGTGCATTCAAACGCTGTGAACAGCCGCCGCAGGCGCTCGGTTTCATATTCTTCGTTGCCAATGGCGTTGTATTGTTCCTGCGCCAGCTTGCAGATCAGGCTTCTGGCAGCATCTTCGTCGAGCGGTTGGGTGTTTAGAGCGTCATCCAGTTCGGCTTGCATATTTGTATATGCCGGTTTGGATGTTCGCTCTGGCTGCATGATGCGCTCCGGCTGCTCTGCCAACTTGCCGAGCAGATGTGAGACCTGCTGTTCGATCTCCGGTGTGGGCGGTTTGGCGCAGACCCGCTTGAGCGCTTTCTGTGCAGGTGTCCGCTCCGGCAGGCGCTGTTTGGTCTGCCGTTTCTCGACAGCTGCTTCAAATAATTTTATGTCAACCAGTTCCGGATAGCTGTCTGCGCCGGTGTACTTGGGATTTTCCAAGATTCTGGCAATCATATTCTTATTCCAGCTCTTGCCCTCGTCATAGGCGGGGCCAGTCTTGCTCATCTGTTCTGCGATTTCTTTCAGCGATGCGCCGAGCGTATATTGCAGGAAAATATCCTGCACAGCTTTGGCCTCTGGCTCGTTCCGGACGATCCCGCCCATGCGCATTTGATACCCAAATGGCAGCTTCCGATTTCCCATCAGCGTCGTGTCCTTTCGATTTGTTCTGTCAGTTCCAAACCATTTTTCAGCCGGACGCGCAGGCGCTCGTTGCTGTCTACGATGATTTTATCTACAAGCGCATCGAACAGCTCCGCATCAAAGCTGTCGAGGAAGTCCGGCCCTTCCTCCAGCGCGTCCATGAGATCGCGGGTGCGGTCTGCCAGATCGTCGCTGTCGGTGTCGAGAAGCCTTGCTTTTTCCTGTTTCAGCCTGCGGAGCTGTTCGCTGAGTTTGCTGTTGGAGGATATAAAAGTATCAGGATCAACGCCGCCCACCTGTTGAAGCTGGGTGAGGAATTGAACCTGACTGAGAATATCGGATATTTTTTTGTTGAGAGAGATAACATCCTCGCTCCAGAGCATTCGGCTGTAGCGGATTTTCTGGAGGTTTGAGAGCATCTGTGTGAAGATGGGGTCGCCGTGGTGTTTGAGTTTGTAGTACATGCGGCAGAAAGCCTGTTCTATATCCGGCGTATGATATGGTGGTGTAGGGCATGATGCAGCATTCTGGAAATGCGTATTGCAGACCCAATACATTTTATCGTTTGTAAATTTCCGCTTGAGCGACCGTCCGCAATTCGCCCAGTACAGTTTTCTGCTGAACGGCTGGTTCGTTGAACCAATGTGTGCGTTTTTTCTTGATTGCAAAAGCGCCTGTACTCTATCAAATATTTCCACAGATACAATCGGCGGATTACTATCTGGCAGCAGATACATTTCTCGTTCACCGTGGTTCCTGACCTTTTTATGCGGGAATGTAGTTGTTGAATAGCTTTTCCCGACCATTGCTTTGCCAGCATATCGTTCATTTTTCAAAATGTAGTATATCGACGAGTCCTTCCATGTTCCCATTTCGTGTCCCGGCGGAATCTCCTGTTGGGACAGGGCGTCTGCAATTTCGTATCCATTTAGTCCATTTAGATACAGTTGAAAGATGGATCGAACGACCGCTGCTTCGTCTTCTTTTATAGACATTTTTCCTTCGTGCAGGGTAAAGCCATAGGGCGCTTTGCAAGTATTGAACTTGCCGCTCTCCATACGTTTTTGGTAACCCCACTGGACATTTCCTGAAATTGACTCGCTGCCTTTCTGCGCCAGCGACGCCATGATTGCCGTGACCATTTCACTAGACACCTTGCTGGTGTCGATGCCCTGTTCTTCGAACTGGACGCTGACGCCAAGCTCTTTGAGTTCCCGAACGGCTGCAAGGCAGTCCTTTGTATTTCGGGCGAACCTGGAGATGCTCTTGACCAGAATGCGGTCGATTTTTCCTTTCCGGCAATCCTGCATCATGCGCTGAAAATCTTCGCGCTTTTCAACCGACGTGCCGGTGATGCCCTCATCGGCGTAAATATCGACCATTTCCCAATCCGGGTTGTTAGAAATAAGCTCGGAATAATATTGATTCTGGACGCGATAGGAGTTGAGCTGATCCTCACTGGAGGAGCTGACGCGAGCATACGCCGCGACGCGCAGTTTGCGCGCTACGATTTCATCGTGCGCCGGGATGACTATGACGCGCTGCTGTTCCAGCGCAAGATTTCCGTCGGTCTGCTTCTTTGCCATGCTGTTCACCTCCCTCTGCAGCAACACACACTACCACACCAAGGGCGTAATAGCTATAACCAAAACGGAGAAAAATCAAGCGTAAAGTGTGAAATTTGCACCAAGCTCGACAGCGATCCGCCGCGCGATCTTTTTGATTTCATTCTCAGAAAAACCGACCGTTCGGAGCGCTTTCAGGAGCTGGCAGATGCCTAAAAAATCAATATTCGGATTCATTGCATTTCTCCTATGCACAAAGCGGGAACCGTATTCCATAGCGGGATACGGTTCCCGCGGTTTCTGACATTTGTGCTTCTGGCTTTATTTGTCGCTACATACCAAGCCAATGGGCGATTTCAAACAGCGGCGGCTGGCTGCCGCTCCACGGGTCTTGCACCCCTCCGAGGATCTCTCCGAGCTGCCCCCATTACGTTCCGTTGTGGCTGGGCAGGAGTACCATTGTCCGCGGACAAGATCATTGCGAGGTAGCTTGCCAAAGCTGCTTTTGGATGGATGGGTACCGCTCGTCACCTTATTGGGCCGTCTTTATACAGAGAATCTGTACAGGTGGTCTTCGCGCATCCTCCGCATCGCTGTTCCATTTCTGGCTCATCCGCTTGATGTCATTCAGTCGCTGGCTATGTACTTTTCAAGCTGCACGAGGCGGACTGAAAATGTCCCCTCAATGCATAGGCCACGGGAACGGCTTTTTTATAAGGTCGTTTGAAAAATTTTTTTAATTTTTTTCATACGGATAGCAACTGCTGCCTGGGTACACCCCCATCTTCGCGCAAGCTCTTCTTGACCATGTCCCTCAAGTGTGACATAGGTAAGCAATTCCAAGTCCTTTTTGTTTAATTTCATAATGGCGCGAAGTAATCGCGCATCCTCCAATGTGTCAATCCATGCATAACGGCCTGGAAATGCACTTTCATCAAAAGAAGCTGAAAGCGCCTCGTTTTTCCGAAACAGCGCAGACCGGCGTTCATCGTCTGGACTGTCAATTTCCAGTGGCGGCATTTGTGTCGCCCTGCGCTCATAAGCGCGGTTACGACAGAAGCAGTACCAGTCGTATTCATAAATCTTCTGTATTGCCGCTTCACTCATACCGGCATCTGTATATTCTTTTCGAAGGCGCAGCCATTCACGGTCAAATTTTGCTTTTTCCTGTGCGCAGTTGAATCCCATTACGGATTCCTCCAATCTTTTGAAATTTTGAGAAAGCCAAAATTTCAAAAGCGGAGGCGCGCGGGGATGGATACAAAAAACAGCTATCGGTGTACATCTGCCTTTTCCAGCAGATATGCACTGATAGCCGTTAGTTTTTACATCTGATAGTGTATGCCGTACATATATGGGGTTCTTGTCACATCCTGCAGCAGTTTTTTGGGTCAAAAGCCATGCTACAGTATGCTGGTTAGCTGATCACCGCAAGAAGCGGCGTTGCCGCTTCCATATCTCCACAGAACGCATAAAACACTCCATTCCCAGCGGAAATGGAGTGCCTAGGGTCATACAGGTAGACTCCCAACTCCGCCGTTTTTTTATATGGCGGAAACGGGAGTATCCTTTATATACTCTATAGGTGGCCATATTTCGCCACCTATAGAACATTTTCTAGTTGGGTTATTTCATGTAGAATATCGTCGACGGAGGTGATCTATCGGTGGTAGAATTACATGAGCCGGTTTCCGAGCGAATCGGCAAAATCCTGCGGGAAAACCGCGAAGCGCAGGGACTGACCCGGCAGCAGCTTTCTGAAAAAAGTACAGTTAGTGACCGACAGATCTCCGCGATCGAGTTGGGCGAAAAGGGACCGAGCATGAACTCGTTGGAACTGCTTCTGCGCAGTCTCGGCCTTTCTGCCGATCAGATATTTTACCCGGAGCTGACCGAAAAAGATCCGATGCTGACGCAGATCACGCATCTGGCAGCATCCTGCACGGAGCAGCAAAAGCGAATGGTCGTTAGATTCATTCGTATGCTTCAGGATGAAGAATACGGGGACTAAAAATAGCGGTGTTCGCTGGAACACCGCTATTTCTCTGCTTCTCTGATATATCGTTTTACAACTTGTAACAATTCTTGTGCAAGAAGCTGTTCGGAAGTGGCGTTCAGCAAGGTTTGCACCATTTCATATTCCACAACGCCTTCCAGTAGCGTATCTACCGATACATGGAACGCATTTGCTAATCTAAGGCAAAGCGTCAAGTTCGGGCGTGCCTCGCCGCGCTCAATCTTGGATACTCGTTTTTGATCGGCCCCAATACGCGCTGCCAATTCATCCTGCGTAAGGTGGCACTGCTTTCGTAGCTTCCGGACATTCTCTCCAAGCTGAACATATAACAAATGATCTGAGTGTACGTATTCTTCTTTGTATTTCGTCATCTGTTACCATTAGTTTGTCATATTTCTCCCTTTTTGTAAACATCAGCAGTGACGTATTTTTACGTCAAAATCGCCGTATTTTACTTCATAATATTGAGTTTGCAGTGACATTTCTTCCAAGGACATTTGCAATGGTACAATCGCATACTCTGACACGGTCAAATTTTCGATTGGGTTCTCAATGCCTAAATGCTGCATTGCTGCCCTTCTTGCGGCATTTTGGCTGCCGCCGCCTCGTCGCAGATGAGGGTGACGTCGGAATGGAACTGTAAAATAGAGCCCGGAACCTCCGGGGTGACCGGCCCGAAGAAGACCTTGTAGAGGATATCGGCCTTGTCTGCGCCGGTGATGACCATAACGATCTTCCGCGCGGCCATGACGGTGCCGACACCCATGGTGATGGCGGCGGTCGGAACCTCGTCGATGGAGTTGAAGAAGCGCTTGTTGGCCTCGCGGGTCATGTCCGTCAGCTGCACCTCATGCGTCATGACGGGGAAATGATCGCACGGCTCGTTGAAGCCGATGTGGCCGTCGTGGCCGATGCCGAGCAGTTGGATATCTACGCCACCCCAGTCTTCAATCTTGCGCTCATACGCCCTGCACATGGAGGGGATATCGTCAGCAAGGCCGTCAGGAACGATAGTGTTCTCAGGTTTGATGGAGATATGGTCAAACAGGTTTTCCTGCATGAACCGGCGGTAGCTCTGCGGATGGTCGGGGGCAAGGCCCTTGTATTCATCCAGATTGGCCGAGCGGACGCGGGAGAAGTCGATAAGGCCTGCCTTTTCGCGGGCAATGAGCTCACGGTACAGCGGCATCGGGGTCGAGCCGGTGGCAAGACCGATGACGCAGGCGGGCTTGGCGTGGATGACAGCCTCAAATTCGTCGGCAGCCGCCTTTCCCATTTCTTCGGGTGTTTTGACTTTGATGATATTCAGGTGCAGCATTTTGATCGCTCCTTATTGCTCATATCCGTTTGGATTTTGTTTCTGCCAGTTCCACGTGTCGCGGCACATATCGACGAGATTTTTTTCCGCCTTCCAGCCGAGTACTTCCAGACTTTTTGCGGGATCTGCATAGCAGGTCGCAAGGTCCCCGAGGCGGCGCGCGGTGATCTCATACGGTACCTTGACGCCGTTTGCCTCCTCAAAGGCGTGAACCATGTCAAGCACGCTGTAGCCGTGACCGGTGCCGAGGTTGAACACGCCCTCGCCGGTGTGGGATATCAAATACTGGATCGCGGCAACATGACCCTTCGCCAGATCGACAACATGAATATAGTCGCGCACACCAGTGCCATCCGGCGTGGGGTAGTCATTGCCGAACACGTTCAGATGGTCGCGCTTGCCGATTGCGGTCTGCGAAATATACGGCATGAGGTTATTCGGAATGCCGTTCGGATGCTCGCCGATCTTTCCGCTTTCGTGCGCCCCCACAGGGTTAAAATAGCGCAGGTTCACGACTGACCATTCGGGATCCGCTTTTGCGATGTCGCGCAGGATCTGCTCCCCCATGTACTTTGTCCAGCCATAGGGATTGGTGCAGTTTCCGGTTTTGGAGGTCTCGCGCAGCGGCATCTCGTTGTCGCCGGAGTAGACCGTCGCGGACGAGGAAAAGATGATGCGCTTGACGTTGTGCTTTGCCATGACCTTGCAGAGCGTCAGCGTCGCGTCGAGATTGTTCTGATAATACTCCATCGGCTTGGCAACGGATTCACCCACCGCCTTGAGGCCCGCGAAGTGGATGGCGCAGGAAATCTCATGCTCTGCAAAGATTTTTTCCAGCAGCGCCTCGTCGCGCACGTCGCCCTCGATAAACTCCACCGTCTTGCTGGTAATTTCGGCCACGCGGTGCAGGCTTTCAGGGTTGGAATTGCTGAGATTGTCAATTACAATCGGCGTATGGCCCGCCTCGATCAGCTCCACACAGGTATGGCTGCCAATGTAGCCCGCGCCGCCGGTCACAAGAACATTCATTTTGCTTCCTCCTCCACGATTCTCCGCATTTTGTCCCATTTTTTCTCCATGTCCGCCACGAGCTTGAACTGGGTGCGGGCGCGGTCGAGGTTCTGCCCGTCGCGGTGGACGGCGAAATAATGATCGCCGTCCAGATAATCCGTCAGGAAGCGGACGCCGCACTCCATCGTCATGTTCTTTGCGCCCATCGGCAGCAGCTCCAGCTCCTTTGCCGTCAGGCCGGGGCAGGCGCGGACATAGCCGCGCGTAAAGACGCGGAAGCGGTCGAGACTCATCTCCATTTTGGAAATGTCTTTTTCATCCTCTGCGGCAGTTGCCGCGCCGAAGCGGATGGAATCTCCGAAGTCATACAGGCTTGATCCAGGCATGACCGTGTCGAGGTCGATAACGCACAGGGCTTTGCGCGTTTTCGCATCCAGCAGGACGTTATTCAGCTTGGTATCATTGTGTGTTACGCGCAGCGGAAGCTTTCCTGACGCAAGCGCGTTCTGAATGGCCGACATTTCTGCCTGTCGTGCCAGCGCAAATTCAATTTCGGGCTGAACCTGCACAGCCCGGTGCATGGGGTCGCGCTCCAATGTCTCCAGAAGCGCGCGGTAACGGTCCGGTGTATTGTGGAAATTCGGGATGGTCTCGTGCAGCTTCGCCGCCGGGAAATCCGTCAGAAGCTGCTGGAACGTGCCGAAGCCCACGGCGCTCTGATAAAAGTCCTCGTCCGTCTCGGGAAGCTGGAGGCAAATCGAATCTTCCACAAAGTCATACACGCGCCAATAGGCATCCTGCGCATGCAGATAGCTTGCGCCGTCATGCGTTTTTACAAGCGTCAGAACTCCGCGCGGGTCGTCTGTTTTTGTCCGCAGGAACTCCGTGACGGCAGTGATATTTTCCATCAGCCCCGCCACGTCGCGGAACGTGTTGTTGTTGATTTTTTGCAGGATATAGCGCCGGCCGCTTTCCGTCACGGCAAGATAGGTCACATTGATGTGCCCACAGCCATACGGCTCACAGGAAACAGGCTTTGCGTCCAGCCGGAAGGCGCGCAGTACTTCAAACAGGTTTTCGTTCATTTCCAAAGCTCCTCCGTATAAATGCCCGCCGCCTTCATCTTGGCCACGGCTTCCTTGACAGATGCCAGATCTTCGCGGTAGGTCACGCCGTACCATGTTTCCTCGCACGGCAGCACCTGCACGCTTGCGGACTTGTCTGCAAGCTGCTCATTTACCACAAACGGCAGGAAGTATTCACACTTGAGCGGATTTGTCTTCATTGCTTCTGTCAGGAACGCGCCCATGCGCGCCCAGAGCTCATCCAGCACACGCGCCGAGAAGCCCCAGAGATTCATCGACACGATGGTGTCGCCCGCCAGCGGGAAGAAATGCTCGCCGTCCTCGGTGTATTCGGCGTCCGTGCCCTTTTTGAAGATCTTCGTGCGTTCCGTCACACCGGTCAGCATCCCGTCTTCGATCTCGCAGACGCCGCGCGCCACGGAGCCGAACTCCGTTACTGTATTTTTCAGGCGATAGCCGACCATGGCATACTTGCTCTCATCGGTCTGTGCCGCCAGAAAATCATAGATTTCCGAGAATGCCGTGTGCCCGTAGAAGTCATCCGCATTGATGACGGCAAACGGACCGTTTACCACGCCCTTGCAGCAGGCCAGCGCATGGCCGGTGCCCCACGGCTTTGTGCGTCCCTCCGGAGCCTCTATGCCCTCCGGCAGGCGGTCAAGATCCTGATAGACATAGGACACATGGAAATACTGCTCCATGCGGTCGCCGATGCACTCGCGGAATTCTTCTTCCATCTCGCGCTTGATGATGAATACCACATCGCGGAAGCCTGCGCGCCATGCGTCAAACAGGGAAAAGTCGATGATGATATGTCCTTCCGGATCAATCGGCTCGATCTGTTTGAGCCCCCCGAAGCGGCTGCCCATGCCCGCGGCCAATATGACAAGCGTTATTTTCTCCATACTCGTCTCCTTTAAAAAAATCACGCGCCGATTTCTGTGAACCGGCGCGTGTATGTCTGACCTTACCGCTCCAATGCAGCGCAGATCTGGCTGTACTGGCCTTCCGTATAACCAATCCCCCAGGAAGCGTCGGATTTTTTCTTTCCGCCATACCAGACACGCAGCACGTCTGCCTCACGATCCAGCAGGAATGCTGTGCGGTACAGGCAGAAATCATCCCAGCTGCCGTCCTTGCCCTGCTCCATCAGCGGATTCGGAAAAACTTTCCACGGCTGACTCGTTTCCTTGACCGCGTAAAACAGCTTGCAGTAATCGCAGTTTGTGCCGTTCGGATACGCAGGATAGATCGCGTGCAGCGTATCATCCGCAGGATCGCGCCAGATCGTCAGATGCCAGAGCTGATAACCGGGCTGCGCGAGATCCTCGCAGGTCTCTTCCGCGCTCCAATGCAGACCGTCCTCCGAGGTGCGGGTGCGAACCTTATTGTCCTGGTTCTGATACCCCGTATTTCCGGTATCAACATACCACATCCGCCAGCTTCCATCCTGCATACGCTGGATGCAGGGCGACAGAATGCTGTATTTCTGCACCGGGTCATGGAGCACGATCTCCGGCTTCGTCCAGTGAACGCCGTCGGCTGAGCGCATCAGCTTGACCCACGACTGCACAATATCGTCCGCCTCCACATAATACAGCCACAGCTCATCACGCTCTTTGTTGTAAACAAGCTCCACGTCGCAGTTATGACCGGGCTTCGGCGCAGGGGTCAGCGGATTTGTCAGTCCCTCAGGAACGATCCATGTCTGCGCGTCATTGGAAACCAGAATGGACGGATCCTCCAATCCATCATTGTTATAGGGATACGGCGTCATTGCCATCCAGTACAGGTATCCGTGCCAAGGAGCGTCAAAGCGCAGCACCGAAGGGTGCGTGGACTGATCAGAGCCGTCATAGGTCGGGATGTGCTGCGGGCATACCGCGTTTTTCAGAATACTCACTCGTTTGTCCTCCATTCATTCATGTCAATGGCTTCTCCGCCGCGCAGGCGGCTTTCCTCTGCGGCCAGCGCGATCAGGTGGCTTTCTACGGACGCATCCGCGCTTGTTTTGCTGCCGCGTCCGGAACGCAGCGTCTGCAAAAATTCGCGCATCATGGCCGCGTCGCTGCCACTGTGTCCGCCGGATGGCGTGTGGACATGCAGCGTTGTATGGTTTCCGGTCGCAAAATCACTGATTTCCAGCGTGGACGATTCCATATTCCCACGAATTTGTCCGCGGCTGCCCATCACATTGATGATCCGCTCGCAATGCTCTGTAAAGGCGCACATCGTCATGCTGACGCTGACGCCGTTCTCATAGAGCAGGTTCACGACCTGATTGTCCACGACATCATTATCGCACTGATAAACACACCGACCATACGGGCCGCGCTGCAGCGCATGCAAAACCGCTTCATGGGAAGGATCGAGACTCACTACGGAAACAAATCCATCGGAAATGGCTTTCGGATGCTCCAGATAGAAACGCGGCGCGTAATAGGGACAGGTGTCCCTGTGCATACAGCCATCCAGACAGTATTGCGGTGCGCCGTCCGGCTTGTGCACGGAATTAAAGTGCGCAAGCGAGCCGAAGCTGCTGACTTCCCTGCACGGGCTTCCGACCAGCCATGTCAGAATGTCCGTATCGTGGCAGCATTTTGCCAGGATCATTGGGCAGCTATCCTCGCTGCGACTCCAGTTTCCGCGCACAAAGCTGTGCGCCATATGCCAGTAGCCGACGCTCTCAATATGCTGAATCGAGACAAGCTGCCCGATCGTGCCGCTGTCGATCAGCTCCTTGAGCTTCACAAAGAACGGAGAATAGCGCAGCACATGGCAGATGGAAAGCACGTGCCCGGTCTGCCGGGCTTTTTCGCCCATTGCGATCAGCTCCGCGCGGTCATAGCTCATCGGCTTTTCGCAGAGCACATCGTAGCCCTTTTCCAATGCCTGTGTGACCGGTGCAAAGTGCATCCGATCCTGCGTGCAGACAAAGACGCAGTCGGCAAACTGATCTTGTGCCAGCGCAGCTTCCCAGCTTGCAAAGCATTTGTCGGCTGCGATGTGATGCGCTTTCGCAAACGCTGCACGCCGATCTTCCCGCGGCTCTGCCACGCCGACGATTTTCAATTCATTCGGGAAATTCAGCGCGTAGCCGCCGTAGACATTCGCGCCGCGCTGACCGGCGCCCAGAATGATCGCGGTTATGGGTTTCATTGCGGATCCTCCTTGTATTCGATTGCAAGCACGGTATCGGTCGTGTCCGGCAGCAGATAGGTAAAATGCGGGATCGTACCGAGGGTCACAAACGCGAGATTTTCATAGGCATTCGTGATCCAGCTTTCGCCGCGCAGCACCTCGCTGCCGTCCGCCAGCCGACGCACCGCGCCGACGCGCTTTGCGTCAAGTCCTGTCAGCGCCAGCGGGCCGATTGGATTTTCCAGGATATGCGCGTAGATGCGCCCTGATTTTTTCGTGTACCAGCCCCAGTCCGGTTTCGGCACATCGGCGCTGCCGCAGCCATAGATGCTCTCGCTGTTGACCGACATCCACGCGCCGATCTCGTCCAGCAAGCGGCAGCTTTCAGCATTGAACCGGCCGTTCGCATCCGGACCAACATTCAGGATCATGTTGCCGCCCTTGCTGACGCATTCGACCAGCTTGCGGATCAGCATGGACGCAGGCTTGTAGTCTGTATCATAGGGGTTGTAGCCCCAGTTGTTGTTCATCGTCGTACACAGCTCCCACGGTACGCGCTCGCCGCGCACATTGCGGATGCCCTCCGGCGGAAGGATCTGTTCGGGGCTGACAAAGTCGCCGCTGAAATACGCAGGCTGCTCCGTGACAAGACTGCCGAAGCCCTCGCCGCTGGTCTCCAGACGATTATCGATGATAACGTCCGGCTGATGGCGGCGCACCATCCGGATCAGCTCTGTTGCCTTCCACGCCTCGCCGCGCAGCTCGTCATAGGCATAATCGAACCAGAGAATGTCGATCCTGCCGTAATTCGTGACCAGCTCCTCGATCTGTCCGTGCATATAGGCAAGGTAGCGGTCAAAGTCGATCTTCTCATCTTGATAGGCGGGATCGCCGCGCATGGGATGATTGCAGTCGTTGTATTTTGGGAAATCCGGGTGATGCCAGTCGATCAGGGAGTAGTACAGACCCACGCGCAGCCCTTCGGCTCGCACTGCGTCCACGAATTCCCGCACAAGATCGCGCCCGCAGGGGGCATTTGTACTCTTATAATCCGTCAGCTTGGAATCAAACAGGCAGAAACCGTCATGGTGCTTGGCGGTCAGCACAACATACTGCATGCCCGCCCGCTTCGCGCGCCGAGCCCAGTCGCGGGGATCATAAGCCTTCGCGGTGAACTCCTGCATATACTGCTCATATTGCTCTGCGGGGATCTTTGCCTCGCTCATGTACCATTCGCCGCGCCCGGGGATCGCGTAAAGGCCCCAATGAATGAACATACCGAAACGCGCTTCGGTGAACCACTGTGTCCGTGTTTCTCTTTCTGTCATAGGTTATCCTTTCACGGCGCCTGCCGTCAGCGACTTGACAAACGTTTCAGACAGCAGGCAGAAGATGATGATGGTGGGCAGAACGATCAGGATGATCGCCGAAAACATTCCGTTCAGATTCTTGGAATACGCCGTCGTAAACTGACCGAGCAGCGCGGGAAGCGTCATGTGCTCCTTGGATTTGAGCAGGATGGATGCAAAATAATACTCATTCCAGTTATTCAAAAACGCCATGATCGCGGCTGTGGCAAGGCCCGGCTTCGCGATCGGCACAATGATCCTGAAATAGGTGCTGATATAGCCGCAGCCGTCCATCATGGCTGCCTCCTCCATTTCCTTTGGAATGGAGAGAAAGTAGCTGCGGAGGATGAAAAACGTGACCGCGATGCCGAGACTGGCGTAGACAAAGATCACACCGGTCAGCGTATCCTTGAGTCCGAGGTCGGAGAGCAGCCGGTAGATCGGGAAGCTGATGGAAATTGACGGGATGAACAGCGTTGATGCGAACATCAGCGTCACAAGACTTTTCCCCTTAAAGGAGATCCGTGCAGACACATACGCCGCAAGAGAGACGGCAAAGACGCTGATCACGGTCGATATGACGGTCACGATAAGGCTGTTGAGAAAATACTGACCGATATTGAGCCTTGTAAAGATGGTGATGTATCCGTCAAACACCCATTTTTCTGGAAGACCCAGACCGCCTGGCGTCTGCTTGAAGGAGTTGAGAAGTACCCACAGGATCGGATACAGGGAAATGACCAGCACGAACGCCATCAGCAGATACCGAAGCACTTTTACAGGAATTGAGGAACCGTTGCTTTGTTTCATTGTTTGATACCCCCTAGTCCGATGTATCCGAGCGGAATGCACGGTTGATCAGGCAGACGAGCACGATCCCGAGAAGGAACTGGATCACGCCTGCGGTGTTTCCGCGTGCAAAGTTCAGCTTCGTGCTTCCAAGCGAGGTTTTGTAGATATAGTAGCTCAGCGAATACGTGGCGTTATCCGGGCCGCCAGATGTGATGAGCGCAATTTCATTGTAAAGGAGCAGGCCGTAATTCGCCGCCATGACGGAGATCGTCCCGATCATCGGCCGCAGCAGCGGAAGCGTGATATACCAGTCGATCTGCCGGTCGGACGCGCCTGCGATGCGGGCCGCTTCATAAACAGCAGGATCAATGGAAAAAATCTGTGTCAAAAGCAGCAGGCAGTTGGAGCCGCCAAACAGGATAAAGGTAAAGGTAACGCCCCAGAACGCATATTTGGAGTTAGACAGAACGCTCACATCCGACCCGGGCCAGATCAGATTGCACAGCTCTGTGACGATGCCGCGCGCCGGACTGTACAGGTTCAGAAAGATCAGACCGATCGCTGCGGTCGAGATGATGTTAGGGATCAGGAACATATTGCGGGTGAATTTCCAGCCGCGCATTTTTTTCGACAGGGTCAGCGCGACCAGAATGGTAAACGGCACCTGGATCAGCAGCGTCAGCGCGACCCACTTGAGCGAGTTGACCAGCGCCATTTTGAAGTTTGCGTCGTAGCGGAACAGCTTGATATAATTATCAAACAGGTTTGACCATCCCAAAAACTCCGGCGCGGTGAAATTCTCATAGTTCCATTTGCAGAACGAGGTCAGAAAAATCGTGATCAGCGGATATGCGTAGACGATCAGAAACAGGATCGTACAAGGGGTAAGGAAGGCCAGAATAAACCCTCGTTTCCGATATTTTCCCATTGCACGAGCAGCCGTTTTCTCTGCTGTTCCAGCCTTCATAATGTGTCATCCTTTCTTTGCGGTATAGCAAAGGGGGCTTTACGCCCCCTTCGTCACCATGGATCGTGATCAGTTTGCCGCAATCACAGCATCAAGATCCTTGACGACATCGTCAACCGTCTTGCTGCCGTCCTTCAAGCCGGCGTATTTGGACTGGATCTCGCCCTCAAAGTCACCGAACTCATTGCCAAGTCCGAGCGCCTGATAGTCTGCCGCCATGCAGAGCTGGCAGGCGGAAACCAGAAGCTTCGCCTCGGGTGCGTCAACGCTGTCCATCAGCGTGGTATAATCCACGTTGGTATTCGGGGCCATGCCGATGCCGAACGCGATGATCTTGTTGGCGATCTCTTCGCTCGTCATATACTTGATGAACTCGATGCAGGCTGCGGTCTGTGCGTCGGTCAGGCTGTTCGATACCACAAAGCCCGTGCCGCCGGACATCAGGGAAGCGCGCTTGCCGGATTCGTTCGTCGGGAAGTTGGCAGGCTTGATGTTCTCCGCGCCCGCCGCACAGTCTACGCTTCCGCCGGCATCCCAGACACCGTTGAAGAGCATAGCGGTCTTGCCGTCAAAGAAGTCATTGCGGTACTGCTCGTCGTCGTCACCGCCGGGGCCAAAGTTCGCGGAGTCGATCTTCTGCAGGACCTTCTCCTGCATGAACGTCATGACCTCACGGAACGCGGGATCGTCAAACGATGCGACCTCTGCGCCCTGTGCATAGAATGCGCGGGTCGCTTCGTCCGCCTGGAAACGGCCAGCCGTCAGAATGTTGGTGGGCCAGCCTGCGTTCAGGCCGAACGGGGTAATACCTGCGTCAACAAGCTTGTCGACTGCTTCCTCAAAGTCCGCCCATGTGCTCCAGTCGGCGGGGACCTTCGCGCCAGCCTGCGCGAACAGCGCTTCGTTGTACCAGAAGCCAACAGCCTCGATCTGCTCACGAACAGAGTAGATCTTTCCATCCGCAGTCAGGTTCTGATCGTAGCAGACGCCTGCGCCTGCCTTGAAGCCTGCATCCTCATCCAGATACGGCTTCAGGTCAAGGATAAGACCGGCCGCGCTTGCGACGGGAACGATGTTCCAGCCGCCAAAGTCGGCGATGTCATAGAACTTGCCGCCGCTGATGTCGTTGAGCGCTGTGTTGTAGATGCCCTCCGCGCCAGACTCGTCGGCGACGGCGACGAAGTTGAATTCGTCCTTGTGCAGATCAGCGAAATCCTGATAGATCTGACGCATCTGCGCAGCTGCCGCCCATTCGGACTCATCATGGTAATAACCGTGGACAAAGGTGATCGTGGGGAGCTCGGTGTTCTCCGGCTGCTCCGAAGGCTGCTCGGCAGGCTGCTCTGCCGGGGCCGGTTCGGTTGTCGTGGTCTGCTCCTGCTGGACAGGCGCAGTCTCCTGCTTGGCACATCCGGCAAACAGGCCGATGAGCAAAAGCGATGCCAGAAGAAGTGCAAGAATCTTTTTCATAGTACCCTCCATTTAGTTTTAAATTTGTCAGCCATGGCTTTTGCAGGCTGAATCGATATATTCAGTCTATCCGGACGGTGAAAAAAACACCATAAAGCATTTTGCCTGATCGTTGCGTTTTTTTGATCTCCTGTGAAAAAGAAAGCGCCTCTGGATTGTGTAATTTCAACAATTCAGAGGCGCAGTGCGCTTCTTTTGATGTAATATTTTAATATGTTTGCGTTATTTTTACCTGTTTCCGCTCTATTGCTGCAAATCTGTTATGATGGAAACAATAGACCGCTGCACATCCTTTCCCCGCAGCAGCTCCTCCAGCAGCTGGTCCAACTGGGCGCTTGATTTGGCGGGAAGGACGGAATAAAGCGTCAGGATCTGCCGATCCGCCTGCTTGCAGACCTGCACGGCGTCGGCCAGAACCGGCACCTGCTCGTGGATCCACGCATCGGAGATCTTGGGATTGCTCGGCGCCTGATGTGTTTTGGTGACGATCTGCTCCTGCACCTTCTCGCTGAGCATATATTTCAGGAACCGCACGCAGGCGTCGATCTGCCTTGCGGAGCCGTCGCTGCTGATGACATAGCCGGTTGCGGGATTGGCATACGCGGTCATTTCGCCGGAGGGGCCGGGAAACGCGGCATAGCGGATCTCCTGCTTTGTCGTCGTCTGGTCAAACTCTGTGTTGGCCCACACGCCGTCAATACAGATTGCGCTTTTGCCGTCAAAGAAATTCTGCCGGATATCCGGTGTGCTTCCGCGCTGCGTGTCATAGGACAGCGCGCGCAGGAGCTCCGATACCGCAAGCTCTGCGTCCTCCCGGCGGCATACAGACGCTTCCTTCTGCATAAAGGCAAGCGCCTGCTCTGACGCGCCAGCCAGTCTCGCGCCTAAAAAGAAGCCCATCTGGCTGACCTGCATCTGCAGCGGAACAGCGCCGGTCTGCGGCGCGATCTGCGCCAGTGCGTCACACGCAGCCCAGAATTCCTCCCACGTTCTCGGTGGCACGACTGTTCCTTCCGGCGTTCCGGTGTCGGTAATTCCCGCCTGCCGGAACAGCGACGCATTATACCAGTAGCCAATGTATTCTACCGCATCCGGGAGCGTATAGACCGCGCCGTCCGGCTCCTGCAGCGCCTGCAGGATCTGTGGACTGACATCCGAGGCAAACGTCGCGTCTTCCTTCAAATATGGCGTCAGATCCAGCGCCACGCCTTTCTTTTTGGCATTTGAAACATACTGTACGTTGCCGTTGGTGCTGATGATGCTCGGCGCTTTGTCGACCGCGAGCAGGTCTGCCGCCTTTTCCATGACGATCCCAAGATCCGGCGAGGTATCATAGACAATGTGAATGTCCGGGTTTTCTGCCTCGAACGCGGCAAACAGCTCGCGCATACCGACATGGTCGGCCCCGCTTCCGCCCCAACCGTGCATGAAGCTGATGGACACCGGCTCCGTTTCCGCTGCTGTAGAGCAGGCCGTCAGGAGAATGCACAGAAGCAGCGCACACAGAAGCAGTCTTTTTTTCATCATCACGATTCATCCCCTGTTCAGCTTTTTGTTCTTTTATGCTATCATAGCAGGAAGAACGGCAGAAAGGCAAGGATATTTTTATGCGGGAACGATGCAGAAACTGGATACGCACCCCATCGCTTCGCGGACAGCTGATCTGGCTGAGCGTCAGCTCGGTGCTGGTCACGCTGCTGATCAGCCTGCTGATCCTGGTGCTTCTCATCAGCAACGTCATGGGGCCGTTTGTCAACCGCGAGGCCGAGTTTGCCATGCAGACCGTCAGCCAGAGCCTCTCCACAAAGACGCAGCTGCTGGAGGATATCCTGCTGCGCGTCTGTAAAAGTCCGCAGATGACCGGCGAGGCCTCGGATGCCAGAGGGGAACAGTTCCGCAGCCTTGTTGATATTTACTCGGATAAAAATATTGTTGCGCCGGGGCTTCCGTTTGTGGAGATGGCATATTTCATGGATATGCGCGGCGCGTTCGACGTGGTCAGCTACCACGAGCAGCTCTCAAGCGAGCAGCTTCGGCTGAATGAAGACAATCTGGCACGCTATCAGGCATTTCGGGAAAGCGGCGCGGACGTACAGTGTACCGCGGGCGCGCCGTATTTGTACATCATCTTTACCGCCTATGACCGGTGGGCAGACCCGTTTGGCACGGTGATCTTCGTTGTCAACCAGTCCGCGGTCACGTCGATCATGGGAAAGCTTGCCGACTATCGGGGTGCGTTCTGGTACCTGTTTGACAAGGATGGAGCTGTGATCCTGTCGGAAAGCGCACTGCATCTGAACACGGAGGAGCAGCGTGAGCTGGCAGATACCGGTCACGACGCCTGCTACACGCGAAAGCTGGGAGGAAGCCGGTATCTCCTGTTCAGCGAAGCCTCCGGCATGGGCCTGCGGTGCGCCGTCGGCGTTCCGTCGGTACAGATCCTGCGGCTTCTGTATCAGGTCGCTGCGCCGTATGTGATCGCCTGCGTCATGCTTCTGCTTGCAGTCGCGGCCGTCGTGTTCTTCGCCGTTGTCCGCCGTCTGCGGCCGCTTCAGGAGATGACGCTTCAGCTCCGGCAGGTCGCGCAGCAGAATTTCAGCGTCAAGCTCCCACAGTACGATTGTCAGGAGTTTTCTACCATGAGTCAGGCCTTCAACGCCATGACGGATACCATTGATCATCTAATCAACGATGTCTACGAGAAAAAGCTTGTCACCCAAGAAAGCGAGCTTCGCTTTTTACAGAGCCAAATCAACCCACATTTTATGTACAATGTTTTGTGTAGCATCGCACTTATGGCGCAGATGGACGGAAACGCCGATATTCAGAAGATGGCAAGCAATTTTGCTGGATTGACGCAGGCTCGGCTCTCTGGAGGCGGTGATGTCAAAATCCCTTTGGCGCAAGAACTGCAATATGCAAAGTTTTATATTGAGTTGCAGCAAATGCGGTTCGGCGAGAAAATATCCTATCAGGTATCCGTTTCGGACGAAGAACTTCTAACCTGCCTTGTTCCGAAGCTTATTATCGAAATGCTGGTAGAAAACGCGGTCGGACATGGCATCGAGCCTAAGGATGGTTCAGGAACTGTCCATGTGTCTGCTGGTTATGCTGAAAATGGGGCGATAGAGCTTGTGGTCGCGGATGATGGCGTTGGCTTCGAGGGACAAAATGGTGAGATTCCGCTACCGCTTGATCTGCCCGTGTCCGGGAACCGCCATAACCGGGTCGCACTGAATACTGTTTATAAAATAATGCAGCATTTATATGGTCCCGCATACGGGATACACATCATAAGTTACGAACAGATTGGAACTACCGTAACGATTCATCTGCCACGGGAGGAAAGCACATATGACCAAAGTCCTGATTGTCGATGACGAGATGCTAATGCGAAAGGGCCTATGCACACTCATAGATTGGGCCGCATTAGACTGTGAAGTAATTGGAACTGCTGAAAATGGCCTTCGTGCGAAGCAAGTAATAACATCCATACAGCCGAATATCGTGATTTCCGACATAAAGATGCCCGTTGTTGACGGACTTGCACTTGCAAAATGGGTGGATGAAACATATCCGGATATCCAGATGATCCTGTTAACTGCATTTGCTGATTTTTCGTATGCGCGGCAAGCAATTCAGTATGGTGTAACAGACTATGTCACGAAAAATGGGGATATGAGCGAAATCGTATCCGCAGTCAAGCGCTGCAAAAAGCAGTTGAAGCAACAGGCAATGTTCCAAGAAGGACTCAAAGCGCAATCATTCTATCTTCTAAAGACAATTTTGAATGGAAATTTCCATTCTGCACAGGATATTACAAAACAGAGCGGTTATGAAAATCTGCAGGCTAAAACATATCAAGTTGCGCTCGTAAATGCGGGGAAAGATCATAAGAAACAGCAACAAGCGGAGAATTTGTTACGCAGTTTTATGTCAGAAAATAATCTGTATTTGCTGCCGAGTGGTCCACACGACTTCGTACTCGTTTTTATGGATGTTCCAGAAAAACAGGTGTTAAGCATATGCGCAAACAGCACGGCAATGTTTCAAAAACTGGGCTCGCAAACCCTCTATTGGGGAATCAGCAATGTCATTCACCAACTCTTTGATCTGCAAGAGGCACTTGCGCAGGCCCAGCAAGCCATCTCAAATCGTTTTTACGATAAACGTGAAATTCATGTCTATCAGCCGAGCAAGCCTGCAAAAATACCAACTTATGCAGCACAATTTGCTGCTCTAAATCGTTGCCTTCGAAGCGGTGACCAAACTGCTGGCTGTGAAATTCTTTCTGAGATTGCTTCACTGCAAAAACAGAAAGCGCAACCAGAGGCGCAGGTAAAGGAAACTGCGCGAATGATCCTGCATCTGTGCCGCAGTACTCTAGAAAATTATGGAACAGATTTGGATGCACTGGATATTGACGAAGCACAGTGGACTCAAGAACTAGAGTGCGCGCAGTTTCACCATGAGTGTATGCAGCTTCAAACAGCGCTTTTCTGCTCCGCTTGTCAATATGTTTCTCAGGTTCTTTCGGAAGGAAACCATCTGCTTGCAAGCGTGCAAAAGTACATCGATCGTCATTTTTGTGAGGCGCTCACACTAAAGGACATTGCTGCGGCTGTTCATGTCAGTCCAGGCTATCTCAGCCGTTTTTTTAGGCAAAAGACCGGAAAAACAATCATGGACACGATTACTAGTAAAAAAATAGAATATGCGAAGCATCTGCTGGAGGAACAGAATCTTAAAATCTTCGAGGTTGCACAGCGTACCGGATTTGAAGATACTACCTACTTCAGCCATGTGTTTAAAAAGTATTCTGGGGTATCAGCGAAAGCATATCAAGAGCAGATACAGCGCAGGAGGAATGAGCGAAATTAGCTAAGACGATGCGGTAAAAGCACTTTTGCGAAAAGGACCTCATCAAAAAGTCAGAAATAGCGAAAGTCATAGGGAATTATACAGAGTCTTATGTAGATGGGATTTATACTCTAACCATTACTCATAATGGACGGGTTAAGGTGACTTTAACGTAACTCTTGCATAGTTTTGATTCCTTTTCTGTATTGGTTCTCAGCTAGAGTTGGCCCTTCAAGCCGCGCCGTGGTGTCATGGCGCTGGTGTCAGCAAAAGCGCGGACGTTCCCCCTGGTGGGGAGCGTCCGCGTTCACTATTTGACCTCATTTATGTAAGCGTCAAACCACCCCGCGCATGGACAGGCATGAGACAATAGTAACGGGACGTTGCGAAACGTTCCGTTATCTTCATTAGAATATAGAATCTACTGAAAGAACGTCTCATAACAAACTACGTTTTCCGTTTGATCTATCTGCGCTTCCGTGTCAGTTGCGTTTCCATTTGATGCAGCCACAGCAGGTGACAGTGCCGACAACAGGAAAACTAAAAACAAAATATCGTTGCTTTGTTTTCATTTTTTCCTCCTGCTTTATGCGATGGAATTCTTATAGCTTATTCCCTCAATCCCTCCGGCTCCATTTGCGTTACGATCACGGCCTGTGTCGCAGCAATCGCTTCCTGCCACTGCTCGGTTCCGGGCGGGCAGGCCACATACAGAAGCGCCCCCTCCGGCTGCAGCGGCAGGTTGTGCCAGATGTTCGATATTGCAAACGGCAGCGGGGCCTTGACAGTGGCGCGGAGCTGATACAGCCCGCTGCCTTCTTCAAATCGGACGCCATACTTAGACGGACAGACGTAACCGTCCGCGCTCCAGCCGCGATCTATACACACGTCATCCAGCTTGACCCACGCATCGCTTCCCTCCGGCGCGATGGAGAACTCGTACCAGCCCACGTTGTCCGCGCAAAAGTAGAATTCCAGATCTCCGCAGACGCTTTCTCCAACAGGGGCGTCTGCGTTTGCGCTCAGGGCGGTGGTGCCGCATTTCTGACGGCGTCCCTCCGGCCAGTTTTTCGGGCATTCGCCGCAGCGGGCGAAGCTTTCCACCAGCAGCAGTTCTTCCCCCGCGCACCAGGCAGACTGCCACGCCGCTGATCCCGGCTGCCTGTACACCCGAAGCAGGGTGTGATCGTCCGTGATGCAAATGTCGTGCCATGTGGCCGTGACTTTGTTGGTTTCTTCCCGATGAAGCTGATAGCGCGTACCTTCCGCGTCTGCGTCAAGGGGAACGCGAAGCAGACGGTAGCCTTCGCCGTGGATTTTCTCGTTTTCACACAGGCCATCGCTTGCCTCCGCGCTCACGGCAATCCAATCCTCGCAGCCCTCCGGGGCAAGGAAATAGCTGGCCGCCTCCTCGTTCGGCAGGGCAACATAGCAGCAGTCGATGACCTCCGGCCCCGCTTCGGCGGGATCGCCCTCCTGGAAAAACCAGCTTTGCGGGCAGTCGGCGCAGCGCCGCATGGGCAGAAGCTCCGGCAGCTGCTTACCCGTCTTCGGGTCGCTTCCCACGACGAGCAGCGTTGTCTGATCCTTGATCTCAAGCGACCATAGCTCCTGCACCTCAGCGGGCGTCACCCCGACCGTCGTAGTCCTGAGCTGATAGCGTCCGTCTGCTTCATCCGCGAAGCGGAATCCGAACTTTGAAATATGCGAGGGCTGCTGATGCACCCGGCTGTGCTCCTCTGACTGGCCGCAGGTTCCCAGCCAGTGCGCCTCGTCGAGCTTCTGCCAATCGTCGCTGCCCTCGGGGGCGATGGAAAATTCATAATCGCCGATGTCCGCTGTGGCAAAGAAGAATACCAGATCGTAGTCCCCGTCGCTTTCAGGAGAGAGAAATGACGGATCTTCTGCCTGTTCCGGTTTGGCTGGGCGCGCTTGCGGCGTAGGCTGTGCCTCAGTGGGCTGCTCCACCCCTGGCGGTTGCTGCACAGCAATATCTAGCTGCGCACTACGACTTTGTTGATGGCAACCGCTCAGCATCAACACCGCAATCACAAGCAGCAGGAGACACATCACACTTTTTCGCTGCAGAGTAACGACTCCTATCATAGAACATACCTCGCGATCATTCTGTCTCATGACCTGTGCTGGTCAATCCTGGCATATTTCCGTAATAGCCACAGACCAGACAAGTCCCCATACCACCGACTTGTGCGTAGTGACTTCCGTAAAGATAAGTCCCGCACGCTGTGCATGCTCCTCTGTGCTGCGTCGAGGAATATGGCTTCCAGACATTCACATTATGCGGACAAATAATAAAATCCAAGTAGGGGAACGTTTGTGCAAATCCACTCCATGTCACATGTGAAATTGCTACAGTGCCGTTATCAGGCCAGTTTGCATGGTAGATGATAACGCCAGTGCTGTCTCTGCCAACCAAAATCATTGTATGCTCATCTGATGTGCTGCCGCTGTAGCTAACTCTGAGCAGCGTTCCAAGAGCAAAAGACTGAAGTTTGTTCTTTATTTGCGTTTGAGTATAGTTTCCGATATACTCAAAACCCTGAGAGCATTTTGCACCACTGCTTCCAAATAAGTAGTCATAGATATAGAGCCCAAATCCGTGGCATTGTGAACCTGTACCAAAACTCGTGCTGGTTGATCCGCTATATGTGCCGCCTGCGGGATATTGCGCGTTAGGAATGCTTTTTCCGTTTATGGTGGTTGTATAGTTTGACTGATCTGTGAGGCCAACACTTGTTGCCGCAATGTAAAATGTGTTCGGGTCACGGATGGCTCGAACTGCGCCTGTGGTCAAATCAAAGTACTCATACGTGCCCTCCCATGACAGCTCATATTCATCCTTGCACAATGCGTTAGGGCACGCGACCATAGTCGGTTTTTCACTGCCAATCATGACGCCTTTGTTCTGATACGGTATAGCAAATTCAATCTGGTATTCTGGCACGTACTCTGCAACATATTCTTGTTGCGAGTCATCAACGCTGGCAATCTTATTCTGCGTAGAAATAAAGATAGCTCGGTTGCCGATAGCCTGAACATCATCGGCTTCGCTCAACGTTTCACCTGTTAAGTGAATCTTCGCGCTGTCTGTTTCTTCATGAGCATAGGCAAATGCCGATAAGAGCATCGCTACAACCAAAAGCAGGGCAAAAATACGGATTTTCTTTTTCATAGTTGTCCTTCCTTTCATGGCATTCATTTGGTTCCATATTTTCCATTAGATACTGATTGATTAGTCTGTTTCGGGACTACGTCTTCTTTGTTTTGCCTGAGGAACACTGCATTCTGTCAGTGCGTAATCCAAAAGGTTATTTTTTTAGGCCTTCGTCTTCGAGGACGCAACATCCATGTGAAAAATCAGGCCCGCAGGGCTGGTGCGTGATCTGTATGTCAATGATCCGGTCGGGCTGTTTGGGGAACGTGAGCTGCGTCAGTTCCTGCGTGTCCAGCGCATAGCGGTAAACGTTCCAGATTGTCTTGCCCTCCGCCTGGCCGACGAAATACAGGGTATTGCCGTCCAAGGAAGGATAGAACATATGAACCTGCTGAATTCCGGGAATTGCCACATTCTCCACCTCCTGCGAGGTGATGTCCAGACGTTTGAGTGTACGCTTTCCACTGACCATCTGTGGCTCTGTTGTCATCAGAATGGTATTTTCATTCAGCCGTCGGGTCAGACAGATTTCAAAATCCTCCGTAAAAAACAGAGGTGTGACATTCTCAAATGTTGCGTCGATCAAAGAAATTGTTTTAGGCCGGATATGTGTCTCCGCCGCAACGCGGTGTGTCCGCATTTCCGCATCCGAGCAAGTGAGGATCAAAAATTCGTCTGCGTAATCGTCATAGGAGAAGGAGTGATGCCACGTATCGTCGTCGGCCTCATTTCGATAGGTAAACGTCTGGCTGTCAAGGTCAAACCGGGCGGGCTGACAGGTTGTGCAGAACTCCCGAGCCACATTGGCATAGAGCGTGCCATCCACAAAGAGAAGATCATTAAACGCATTTTTTCCATCCGTCAGCCGCTGGACATTTCCTGTTTTCAAATCACACGAATATAGGTTGTCATATGTCTCGTCCGGGCGTGCAGACGCGTAGTAGACGATCTGGTGTTCAAAATCCACCGTATTGGCCGGATACACATATGGGCCGATTGGCGTCTTGAAGATTACCCGAAACGCCTGCGACTGTTCATCGTAAGCATAGATGACTAGCTCCACGCCGTCATCCGTATTTTCGCCGTTGATGTTGTCTACCACAGTGACAAGCAGCGTCTCCACTAGTTCTGCGTCCGGGGCTCCCTCGGGCGTCTCGATCTCTGGCAGCGTCGGCTTTTCCGCCCCGTCTTCCGGTTCAGCGGCAGAGGCGTCCATGTTGGACGTCTGTTCCGATGAACCTGCTTCGTCCGGAAGGTCAAGGTCGGTGTTTGCGCTACACGCCGTCAGTAGCAGCAGCATAAGAAGAATGGAAATCAATTGCTTTACTTTCATATCTCTCCTCCTGTTTCAAAAAGGGCAGGACATCCGCCTCTGCCGGGAGCAGAGGCGGATATCCTCTCTAAGCGTTTTTATCTGGCAGGGGCTGTTTGATCAGAAAACCGCTCGTGGTAATATCTCACATTATTTGCGTTATCTGTCGGCGCTCCATCCGGGGTTCCTGCAAGCTCGCGGATGTTGTCCTCGCCCCAAATGTCGATAATTGCATCGGGCAATGCGCCAACATCGGCCTGATAGTAGGTAAAGACCTCGTCGGTGTCCAAATTCCGAATCTGAACATTTTTGTCGCCCACTTTAGAATAATCATAGGCCATTTTGGTTGCGCAATCATATGGCTGCAACCGATTATTTCGGTTACCATATGTACCAATAAAATAAGTGGCTCGCCCTGTTCCAAGGAAATGCCGTTATCCTGCTTCGATTACCCGATTATATTTTCTTTTGCTATCCACTTAATTATGTTAATATCGTAGCATATGGGGACAATTAATTGAAAACTCTAAAGAATATTTCTGGCGGAAATAAAAATGCACTCCTTTGGATTATTCCGGCTATCTCTTGCGGAAAATATAATTATTCCGCAAGGAGTGGTTGACATGGACAAGAGAATTGCTACAATAATCGGAATGAATCTGCAGCGTTTGTGAACACAGTATGGATTAACCCAAGAACAGCTTGCTGAAAAGGTGGGTATCAGTACATCATTTTATGCAAATCTCGAACGCGGAAATAAAGGCGTCAGTATTTCAGTACTATATGACCTAGCAAATTGCCTGGGCGTAAGTGTGGATTATCTGATATACCCAAACCAAGCTGATGCTCGCATCCGAAACCTTGAGACACTCTTGAGGGATAAGCCCGAATCGTTTATAATCGCAGTAGAACGTTTGGTTCAACTTTGTATTGAAGAATTTTCAAAATCGGAATAAAAAGTGTTGAGCAAGACTCTTGGCCAAGAAGGATATAACATGAGTTTAAATCAAGAAGAAGAGGAATATATCGAGCGACTTTACCGGGAGATGTACACCCGTCTGTGTATCTACGCGATGAGTGCACTGGGAAGCAAGGCACTTGCTGAAGAAGTTGTACAAGATACTTTTCGAATTGCGTGTATTAAGCCAGATGGATTGATGAGCAGTAAAAATCCACGTGGTTGGCTCATCAATACACTTAAAAATGTGATTCGTAATAGACGGCGAACTGAGGCTAGACTTAGTAATGCACTACTTGCGGCGATGTCTGCGTATGAGCCGCAGGCAAGCACAACTGTGGAGACAACAGAATTCATTGTTGCCTACTCAGATGCTCTAGGAGAAGAAGATTTTCAGCTTCTTGTAAATATCGTTGTTCGTCGATATACTATGTTGGAAGCTGCGGAAGAATTGGGAATTACGGTTGAAGCCTGCAAAAAGCGTGTGCAACGTGCAAAAAAGAAGCTTCAAAAAATAATTGAGAAAGATTTTTAATGTATGTCCCCAACAAACCAATTGTGTACATATAAAAACAAAGGGGGTTCACAGAGATGTCGGAATCCAAAGAGCATTTTTATCGAGATTTTTCAAAGTTTGACAAGATGAGCACGGAGGAATTGAACGAAATTTTACGTCAGGACTCTCAGCTCCCAGACGGCGAAGACTCCGATACTGATGCAATTTTATATATTATGGGGGTGATCGCAAAGCGCAATCAGGAGCTGCCGTCATCTGATTTCGGAGATGTCAATCACGCTTGGAGTTCTTTTAACAAAAATTATCGTTTTGCTTCAAGCGAAGGATGCTCGCTCTTTGATTTTGATGATGAGCCACAGCTGAATGGTACTTCCGACAAAACGCAAATCCTCCGGCCCGCACCGCGTTCAAATACGCGTCCACGCAAATGGGTTCTTCGCACAGCCCGCATCCTCGCGGCAGTCATTGCCGTTCTGCTGGCAACCTCTCTAACTGCTTATGCATTTGGGTTTGACTTATGGGGGGCAATCGCCAGCTGGACAAAGGAGACGTTTGGTTTCAGGTCAGCAGAATACACACAAACAGCTGTGCCTTCTTCCAAGAAAGAGATTCCCGCGCCGCTGACCTCTATTGCCAATGAGATGGAAATGCACGGCATACCTACGACGATTTTGCCAAGTTATATTCCTGATGGTTTTGTGGAAATGGATGTCCAGTACAATGCGGTAACTCAGCCTGTGTCTCTTTATTGTCTTTTAGGGAATGGTGATTCTTCGATTACACTATTGTATACGGTATTTTCCGAGAATCAGGATCATTTACTGTATGAAAAGGACGCCATTGATCCTAAGCAATATGAATACAATGGGACAGTGTACTATATCATGACAAACAAGGGAGTTTATTTTGCAGCATGGACTGCGGACAATATCGAGTGCAGCATCGCGGGCGTTGAAACTTATGATGAAATCATTAAAATCATACAATCGATAGGAAGCGCAAAGCGATCTGATCGAGGGGATTGGCCTTAATGAAAAAACACACATTTTTTACGATGCTCTGCGTTCTACTAGTATTGACGGGCTGTCAGAAACGGCAAGAGCAAACGGATATCCGTCTGCCGGAGTCGGATTCGGCAGTTACGGAAGAAACAATAACCGAGCCGACGGAAAAAGCGGAAGAAGCGCTGTCGGAAGAATCACACGCGGAACAAGAACCGCAGAGTACAGTTCCGGATCTCGGCGACTATGAAAATCTTTGTGCGGTTCTTCAAACACTTCAGACGCTGGATGACTGGAAAAGCAACCCGGAATACGAGATGATCACGGCGCAAAAGGAGAAGGTACTCAGTCAGCTGATCGGCAGCTTTTACCACGGGCTTGACAGCCTCAGTCTTCAGAATACCGCGTGGGGCGATCATGATCTGTCCTGTATGGCGTTTGAGGTGTTCCGGAGTCTGCTTGGGCCGGAAGATCTGGAGCTGGAAGCCGAGACGCCGCTTGAATGGTTCCGGACCTGGTTTATCTGGGCATTCGGACACATTCATGAAGCGGACGCAGCAGGACTGCAGGCGCAGTATCCGGCTTCCTTTGCCGCAATCGATACGGTTATGGATCATCACGGGACATGGGAAGATGCGGTAGACAACGGTCTGTGCTCTCTGGACAAGGGCAGCCATTACGACTTCGATCTCATTGCTGCACGAGATCAGATCGTTTCCTACATCCGTGAAAACGAAGAAATCTGGCCGTTTTCGTATACGCTGATCCTGCGGTTAAACAATGCGCCATATGGCACGGAGGAACCGACGCCCGGAGATCCGAATGTGTACGTCGACTTTATCTGGTGGGCTGCATATACCGCCTCCGGTGAGCGCACAGAGGTCCTTGCGCAGGAGCTGACGCTCAACCCAGAGACAGGAGAATCGTCCGTATGGACCATCACGCGCGAGGATTTGGGAGAAGATCTGTCGTTCCTCCCGGATTGGGTCGTGGATACATTGTTTGAGGATTGAATAAGGGGGGATTATTTCAAAGAAAGGTAATATAACAGTTCCGGAACTGTAATTAAAACGCTGTCGAATGGCGATGAAGTGTGCTTCACAATTGATGATGGATATGCTGGCGCAACAAGACCATATCTCATTTCAATTTGTGGGTACACAGTATTTACAAACAATTTGGGATACTACACTGCAGTAACTTCAACGACATTCGTTGATCTGAACTTTGATTGTGGATATACAAGCGGGTATAGAGTTGTTACAGAAATTGACCGGAGGTGATTCCGATGAAGCGTTTCTATTGCGTGATCCTTGCCATGCTTGCAGTTGTCCTATATGCAATTGTTATGTCAGGCTGTAGAGCAATTTCATCAAATGTCGAGGTGGCAACTCAGCCGGTGGTGGAGACACCACTGGCTGAGCATATCGGAAAGGTGCGGCAGGGGCCTTTTGTTAATGATGCCGAGGAGTTTGTTCGCAATATCTCAGTATTGCTTGAAGAAAAATCTCCCCATGATTATTCCGTAAGGAGAATCGAGGAAATATTACTAAACAATGGGTATTTGGAAGAATATTTCAAGGGCAATACTGAGCCATTGGCGTTGTATTGTTTTGAGTATATTATCAACCATGAATCCCTTTGTTATGTCAGCGATAATCAAAATGTGAGTTTTTCGGGAAACGATAAAGCAATTGCTCTAATTGCATGGGAGTTAATGCTTACATATGATGACACTGATTTAAATTACATAACATCGGCATCATCCTTGGAAAATTGGTTGTATTTTTTAAGAACTGGGGCACCTGTGAATTTTATCTTGGCGGAAAGTAATATAGATGACACCTACTATACTACGCACCCTATAGAGAAACAGTATATTGTAGCTATGCTTCGAGACCCAAAACGTATTTTTTTTCTAACAGTGAACTATCTTAGCGATCCAGAGTTAATACAAGAAACCAATTTGGCGTTTTACCGGCTTTTTTCGAGCGGGATTATGAATATGCAGATGACGATAATCCCGGAAAATACGACCATAGAAGACTTGCGCGCAAATTGCACAGAATTCTCCTATTGGGTCATTAACGAGAAAAATGACGATATTATCCTAGAAATTACTTCTGATACTGGCAACCTAATTCAAGTAATAATTGAAAACGCGTCTTAATCAAGAGAGTGAAACTATTTGCTTAAAAGAATGATTCGGCATTATAAGGAACTTTGATGCCGCCACAAGCTCAAAATACAGAAAAGACTATCGAGAGTTTTGCAACTGGGACACAATACAAGATGACGATGCGTGTATTCAAGCCCTCTGGAGCGTATACAACCACAACGAAATATAATTGTAGCAGAATTAGCATGGATAAATATGAATTCACCGAAACCGGCCTATACAGAATTGTTACTTACGCAAAACCGACATCCGAAAACGATGTTGCAAACAGCCATCAGTTCTATATTCGTGTATATTAATTTTTGGAGATCATTTAGATATGGCAAAAAAACATTTGGCAGCTGTTTCGCTTCTCATTGTGTTGATTTTTGGTTTAACATCTTGCGTATGTCGTTCCTCTGATACGGCAATATCAATGCCTGTGTACGATAAGCCGGCAAGCGCTACAGCCAATACCAGAACAATGCAGGACGAAACAGCGACGAAATCCTCATCTGAAAAATCCTCCGAAGCAACCACGGAATCCGCTCAGAGTGAAGATGCGTCCGCTCTGATATTCCCAAATCCTTGCTCTGAGCAATTTGATTTATCAGAACGGGACGCGGTGCTATTTGATGCCGCTGTTGCCGCACGGAATCGAACACCGAATGCGGACATTTGCATCCCGGAAATTGGGGTCTATGGCACATACGAAGAAGCCGAAAAAACCGTTATTGTGTGCCACGTGTGCTATCATTTTTATTATGGCTGCGATGGTACGGAACATTATACGGACAGCGGCGCTATGCAGGCATCAGCAAAAGCAGTGTTGGAAGTATCTGATGATATGCTGCATTGCGTGTCCTTTGAACTGGTGCCGAATGGTGCTGGAACCAACGTGTGGGCAAAAGAGTTCTGTGGGCCTTTGACAGATTTGGCAAGCTACTTCCTTTCACCTGAACAGGATGAAGAATGGCCGCTGGAAAATACAATGCCATCTTCAGAACAGCTGTTCCGTGAATACATAGAAACATATAAGAAATACACATAGTACAATTGCTATATGCTTACGCCGATGCATAACGGCAGCGGTCTTCTCTTGGTCGCTGGCCAACATATCAATAACGGCCAAACAGTTAAGTGTAGTTTTTGTGTCTTATAGAGTCTTGCTTTGACGAGTCCCATTATGCTCCTGCGGGAAACCCATTGTGCAATCAAGAAAGTGTCCGAATTCGTGCAGAATCGCGCTGGCCTCGAAAACGTAAATCCGCTTCTCTGTGTATGCCGCCGCGCCGATGCAGTTCACGCCGAGCTTGCGGCTGAGTTCTGTGAGGTATTCCGTGCCGATCACGAACGTCCAGCCGTTTTCGTTGAAAGCGTCGAGGATTGGCTGTGGGACTTTGCGGAGTTCCAGCAGGAATGTGTTCACATTCCACTGCGTCAGGTTTTCGACCGTGATCGGCGTATCGGGCGTTACAACGGTCAGCGTCTGTGTCAGAACGGCATGAAGAAGCTGTGCAGCTTCGGCGCGTGTGATGAGGTCTGCTGCGGTCTTGTTCTCAGCACAAAGCCCAAGCTCTTTGCCGACACGCAGAGCATTTTCGCCGGAAGAAAGCCAGTCAAGGCCGTAAAGTGTTGCATCGTAGAGCGGGATTCCGGCTGCCGAGAAAGCAGTCCGATAGAGTTCGCCGCGGCAGATAAGACCATTTGCGTCACTGATTGCTGTCGGGTCCAACCAGCCGCTGCGGATGGCAATCTGGACAGCATTCGCCCCCACTTCCTGCCATGAAACGCCTTCCGGCTCGGTGTCAAACGCGCGGCAGAGCATCGTCGTCCACTGACTGACCGTGATCTTCTCGTTCGGTGCGAATCCGCCGGATGCCGTACCTCTTAGAATGCCAGCGTCAGCAAGATAAGAAACAGATTCCGCATAGGTGACTTTCTCGGACACGTCCGTAAAGCCTGTGGAAAAAGCAAAAGCCGGTACCGTCAGCAGCATCGACAGCACCAACAGGATGGATATAAATTTGATCTTTCGCATAGAGATTCTTCCTTCCTGAATTTCAGATTTCTCTTTTCTGTGTTGGTTCTCAGCTAGAGTTGGTTCTTCAAGCTGCGCCGTGGTGTCGCAGCGCTGGTGACAGCAAAAGCGCGGACGTTCCCCCTGGCGGGGAGCGTCCGCGTTGCTATTTGACCTCATTTATAATGTATAAGTTTGATGTGCAGCTTCCATTCTCACGGTGGCGGCGTTGTCGCTGGACATATCCGGCGCATTCTAAATCGTTCAGCGCCCTTTGCACCGTGCGCGGCGAGAGGTGCAGGTCGCGGGCTATTGTTTTGATGCCCGGCCAGCAGCTTCCGCCGCCTGCACGGTCACAGAGGTACATATAGACTGTCCGCGCCCGGTGCGGCAGGTCGGGATCGGCGTAAATTTCACCGAAGAAGCTCATTTCTCGCCATAGCTGCTCATATAGTCATCCGCTTTCGGCGTTGAAACCGACTTCGGCTGGGAATACAGATTTTTCTTGATATTCATCAGCAATTCCTCCTTTCCCGCGTAGTAGACCTCGCGCTGGGCGCGCTCCGGAACCTGATACGGTTCTTCAAATGAGATGCCCCACTTGAAATATAATTGCAGCTTCGTGCGCATCGGATGCGTGCCGGTTTTCATGACGATAAAGTTGCCCTTCGGGAGATTTTTTAGTTCATCCGGAGAGAGCAATGCACGTTCCGCCATCTGTAAGCTCTGGCTATTGCTGTCTTTCCCTTTGCTGATGGAGCCGGTCAAAACCGTCCGGCTGCCGAGGGCTTTGGACAGCGTTTCCGCAGTCTGGCTGTTGGGTGCGAAGCCGCCGAAGATGGTGTCCTGACAGTTGTCACCGATAATTTCCGCCCCCTCCTTGCCGTAATTTTTCTCGAGCTGCGCGAGGCTCTGGATGATCGGCACGAGTGTCAGCTTGCGGCTGCGGCCTGCGGAGAAGAGCGGCAGAACGTCAAAGGGCGACATCGTACCGAATTCGTCGCAGTAAAATACCACGCGCTTTTTTAGCTTGCCGTCGTTATCGTTTGCAATAGAAAACAACTCACGCGACAAGTTTTGGATCATAAGTCCTGCCATGAAGTGTTTCGTCGGGTCTTCCTCCGGGATGATTAGAAAAATTGCACACTTCTCGGACGCGAAGTGCTCCGCATCGATCGGGCTATCATAGCAAAGCACCTGTTCCTGCTCGGAATCTATGAATGAATTCAGGCGGGAAAGTGCCGTGGACATGACGGATGCCATGCCCTGGTCTGAAGAACTGGTTGCTGCGGACGCCATCCAGCCCGCCTTATGCGTATCCGGCAGGCTGTCCACCAGCACTTGAAATCCATTCTTCTTGCCCATGGGAGCCATCAACTCCTTCATCAGTTTGAACACGGACATGATGTGCCGCTTGTCATGCCCCGCGTTGTCCGGTGGAATAAACTCAGACAGCGTCATGATCACGGTTGCCAACACGCCCTCTGCTGCGTCATAGAAGTACGAATTCTGTCCACGATCCTGCTCGTCGCCGCCCGGATTGACGATGGTTTTGGCGAGGATCTTCGCATATTTTTCTGCATTCGCCCGTGCTGCAAGGTTGTCCGGATGCTCACGCGCCACGTCCATATAGCGGTTGACCAGCGTCATCAGATTGTTTCCATCCGAGCGGATCGGATTGCGCAGATCGACCACTGATACGCGATAGCCGTAGTACTTCTGCGCGATTCTTCCGCAGTTGCGCGCGAGGTCACCCTTCGTATCCAAAATCAGGAAACTCATACCACAGGCACAGGCAAATTCGATGTTGGGATACAGAAAAAATGCGGTCTTGCCGACACCGGATGCGCCGATCATGAGGCAATGCACATCGTCGCGGTCGACAAGCGCATCGAGCTGCTTGCCGCGCTGCGTGCTGCCGAGAATCAGTCCCTGCACCTCCGGCAAATTCTTTCCTGCGCGCCATGAAGCAACATCAAACGGCACGTTTGCAAATGTCTTTTTGACCTCCTGTGTGGTCGCCCATCGCGCAGTTCCGTGCTGACCGTCGCCCACGGTTTTGGACTTGATGCCGTTGAGCGAGCAATTGTTCGTGAGAGCGGACAGCAGGACGATGAACAGAACGATCACCACACCGACCGCGATCAACGGCGTTACAGACTCAGGCATGGCGCAAGTTCCTCCTTCTGAGCGTGGAGCAGATCGTCGTTCCAGTCTTTCAGTTCCGGTACAAGTCGTTCCGTCATAACGTCGCGTTCGCGCAGAAGCTCTGCCATCCGTTCACTTGCAGCATGACCAGCTTTGTCATTGTCGAGACACAGATAGACGATCTGCGTCTCCAGTTTCAGCATCTGCAAGACCGGAATCGGAGACGTGCCGCAGCAGGCGACGTAGCTATGCTCCTGCCACTGGTACGGATTCATAGAGATATACGAAAGCATATCAATGGGAGCTTCGAACACATAAAGGCTCCCGTCTGTGCCGGTATGATGAAAGCTGTAACGCGGGTCGCTGGACTCGACGTTCAGGCGAAAGGCCTTGCCGAAGCTGTTCGTGCTGCGCAGATGCGCGTGGCGTGGGCAGTTTCCTTCGTCCGTGCCGATGAACACGGCGTTGTGATGCGCCACGTCTTCGTAGAGCAGTTTCCTGCGGGCGAAATACGAAACCACGTCGGCATCCAGCCCGCGCGTTTTGAGCAGATACGCAAACACACGGTGCATATTCGCGTTCGGAACGGGCGGCGCAAAGGGCTTTTGATCGGCCTGTTCCTGTTTTTCCGCCTGCGGATAAACCGGCTCCATACTCTCGCCCAGCAGCATGGACATCGCTTCAACGTAGCTTTTGCCGTAATATTTTTGTATAAAGCTGACAGCGCGGCCGCCCTCATTTGACGCATGATCGAACCACTCGCAGCCGCGTACCGTGACGCTGTGGTCGCTGGCAAGCCGCTTTTCCCGCCCGGACTTGATGAGCTTTTCACCCTGCCGGAGGAGAAATTCTTCGAGGTCGACGGACGCGGCGTGTTCTTTCTGTTCTGGAGTAAATTCTATGTATTGTGCCAAAATGCACCTCCTGTTACTGTAATGTTTGACCGTAATTTTGTTCATGGTCATCCTGCTTATGACCCATCGCCAGCCGTTTTTGCATGAGCTTTTTGCGGCGCTTGGAATCGATACGGATACCCATCGGATTGCTGGGTGGTGCAGCATTGTCGCGGAAAATCTGCCCCATCTGGTGAAACAGTCGGATGGTTGAATTCAGAAGGTATTCGGTTGGAATCTGCGCAGGGCGAGAAGGCGTGAATGAAGTATTCTCGTTTGCAAGCGTCGGATTTGTAGAAGCGTCTGTAGAAGTTTTCTCCGCAGACGGTTCCTCATCTTGCGAAGATTTCTGTTCAGACGCTGTCTGCGTCTGCTCCATCTGCTGCCGCAGACGCTCCGCTTCCTGAATGATGGCGTTCTTGATCGCGCGGAATTCTTTCTGCTGCGAGAGCGGATTATGCTGCCGGGGTCGGTTTTTGTAGTAGCCCTCCAGCGTGTCGCGCAGACCATTCCAGACGGCATAATACGCCGCCACCTCCGGCAGTTTTTCGAGTTCGTCCACGATAGAATCCACCTTGTCCTTAAGCGGCTTTTTAAGATAAGCGTATTGCTTTTTACCGCCGACCATGCGCAGCTCCATTGCAAGCTCCAGCAGCTTTTGCTGGATAGACGCGGGCGGATCAGAGACGGCTTCCATGCAATCAACAAGCTCATGCATAACTGCCTGCGCCGCTTCGGTCACGTCCTTGTAAGCTGCATCTTTTCGAATATAGAGATTTTCCAGCTCTGCCTGAAAGATGCTGTTGGTCATCGCAGAACGCAATTTCACAACAGCATCCCGTTTCAAAACCGTCTCCTGATCTGTCCAGATCATCATGTGAATGTGCGGGTGCGTATCCGCGTCGTGGTAAGCTGCATACCAGTGCAGCGCCGATGCCGGAACATGGAACGCTTCTGCAAACTTGTTCTGATGGCTGACAAGCAGCTTCCGCCAAGCCGCGGCATTGTTATAACCAAGTCGCTCCGCGTCCTCGCGATGCAGAGAGTATATGATCGTCCAAACGTTGCCGTCGTGCGCGGTCAAGTCGTGCATCGCCGCAGTCAAATTCGTATTTTCCTCCCGACCGAACAGGCCATGTGCGCCATGCTTTTCCGCGCCGGGGCGCGTCGCAATGTACTTGAGATAGCCGTTTTCGGATTGAAGATTTTGCATATGCGTGTCCAACGCGGCAGAAATGAGCGCCGACGCAGTGTGGAGCGTCGGCGCTTGCTTGTAGTCTTCATACTCGAAGGAATCCCGCATATCCGGGAAGTCCTTGAGCAGTTTTGCGACCATCTCTGTCTGCTTTTCCGTCGCGGGGCCTTTGCCGGTCAGCACCTCGACACCCTCGCGCGTGGCGATATACTTCAAGTAGCCGCCCGCGCTTTTGCGGCTGATGAAGCCGGTTTTTTGGATCAGCCGCGCCATCTGTTACAGTCGGCTTTGCTGCCGAAGCACCTCTGGGAACGAGATCTGGCCGTTCGTCCGCAGCACCTCCTGATAGCTTTTTCCGCGCATCTGCTGGTACGTCTGCGCGTCGATATCCGTATCTGACGCGAGAATATGATTGCAGACGTTTTGCTCGACAGCCTGCTTCAGAAGCAGCTTGCCGATACGATCCCCGAACATACTGAGGATTGCCTCCAGCGTTTCACCAAGGATCTTCGGCAGAAAGTCCCCGGCATACTCGCTTTGCAGATAGCCACAGTAGAACAGAATCGCTTTTTCGATGAACTCGCTCTGGCTGTTACATCCGTCCTGCCGGTAGAGACATTCGACCGTCGCTTTGGTGTCCGGCATGAGCCAGAGCGGGAATTTGATTTTCTTGTTTGCCATGCCAATTTTCCTCCAATTTTGTGCGCAACCCCGCTGTTTTCCTTGAAACAGCGGGACTATCTGCGCTTCCGACCCCAACAGGGCTGTTTTTGCTCGCTCAACAACCCCTGTCCGAAAGTCCCAAACTGCCCGCACTGCGGGCAGATGTGTCTGCCAAGGTGCGCGCACGACACCTTGGCTTTCTCCTGCTTCGCCGCTTGCGGCTTCTCCTCCGCCGAAAGCCGCCCGCAGGCGCTCCGGCTTCTGTGCTGTAACTCTGCCGGACACTCCCGCACGTCGGCGCAACGTCCGGTTTTCTGGTGTTTGGCGGGTACGCGCTCGGCTGGGTCCGGAAAGCCGCACAAACCGCCGACACGGGCGCGACGGTGCGGAACGCGCTACCGGTCACAGCTGCATCTCCTGCATCTGCTCCGATTCCGACATTTTCGGCTGCGGATCTGTGGTAATCGCGTACCATTGACCATTCTCAGCCTTTCTCGCGGACACCAGCTCTTGCTGCAGCAGTTTTTCTGCCAGAACTGGTATTTCCCATCCGCTTTCGCCGGTATGTGCCTGCGCCGCCGCGCCCTGCCGGAGCTGCTCGGCGTCCTGGGCAGTCAGGTCAACGTAGCCGAACGGTGTCATGAAATGAAAACGATCTTCCGGGCAGGCTTCCAGCAGATCTTTGAGCGTCTGCACCTGCCTGCCGTTTTGCTCTGCCGGAAATTCTTCACAGTAAAATTCCGTAGACATTTTGAACTCCTTTTTCGTGTTTGCAGCGCTCCCGCACGTCGGCGCAACGTCCGGTTTTAGGGTTTCCGGTGAGTACGCGCTCGGCTGTGTCCGGAAAGCCGCACAAACCGCCGACACGGGCGCGACGGTTTGGGACAGGCTGGCGGTCACAGGTGCATCTCCTGCGTAGGCGCATCCTGCTCCTGCAGAATCTCCTGACAGAGCTGATCCAGCGGCTTATGCTCCCGCTGCATACAATAGGCTTCCATCTTTTCAAGCAGCACTTCTTTCTCTGCCGCATTCAGGTGATAGGTAAGAGATTGATCCTCGATGCCGCTGCCATAGAGCGTGATCTCCAGCGTGTCGCAGACCTGCTGGCGCTGCATATCGTAGTTGGCATAGATATTCAGCACATGGTCGTTTTCATCGGTTTCTACGAACGTACCGAACACTTCGTCGACGTTGAAACACGGAACGACGTAAAAATTCAGTATTCGGTCATCCATCGCCTCGATGCTATCCTCGAAATAAAAATTCTGTACAGTGAGTCTGCTTGGCGTGGTCAGCT
>OHCF01000095.1_pt1 | contig 73440 bp, 79 predicted proteins | sample 1577511 | NCBI WGS metagenome assembly OHCF01 (sample SAMEA3879568, study PRJEB24766) | human gut metagenome | biome: human-associated habitat; feature: feces | place: USA | collected 1985/1987 | reverse complement strand
GAGCTGCATTGGAGCCACCAACTACAGCCAGAAAACCATCTACATCTCGGAGGCCAGCGCGACGCTCCATGAATTCGGACATTTCCTCGATTGGACGCTGGGATTCCCCGCAGAGCATGAACAGCTCTTTCGTGCAGAAGCTGCCGCCGCGCCGCTGCGGAACTATGCCAAAACCAACGCCAGAGAATACTTCGCAGACTGCTTTTCCTACTGCATCATCCACGGCAACGATTCGGAAATGATGAAGCACCTTAGAAAAAATGCACCGCAGACCTGTACATATTTCGAGGAATTATCTCCTTTTTTATAAAAAATCCCTCAATTGCGCAGAACAAAACGGATGGCGTAGTTTTCGCAGCGCTTTTGCTTCAATATGACGAATGCGCTCTCGAGTAGTATTCAATTCTTCTCCAACTTCTTCAAGTGTGCGGATTCTTCTGTCGTCCAACCCAAATCGCAGTCTAAGCACTTTTTCTTCTCTAGGGGTCAATGTGCTAAGCGCTTCATTGATGGCCTCCTGCAACGACTTCTGAGTAATATCTGCCCCACCTAGACCAGCGGATTCAGAAATTGTACCTGGTAGATAGTAAACATATTCGTCACCATCACTCAGGTTTCGAAATGTATCTACTTCGCCAGCCGTATCAAAATATCCAAGTGAGTCCCTTTCATCTCTCCAGAATTCAAGCCAATTGTCACTTTCTTCAATTGGCTCGCGGCAAACAGCATCATAATAGTCACAGAGGTTTTTCCTCTCGAATAATAGACGAGCTTGATTTTGACAATCCAACTCAAAATCGGTATCATCGGAACAAAAGTTGGTATAAACGCTTTCCGCAGGAAGCAAAAGCTGGAACTGCTATACTGGTTATTTCCAGCAACAATCACATCAGCATTGTTACTTTAGCACCACAGTATATTTGTTGATGCCATCTGCGTTAAATCCATTCAATCCTCTGCAGTAATTCGCAATAGCTTTTGATACGACATTGAAATTCTTTTCGGTGAACATACCTGCATCAATCATTTCAAAGCATTGCATTTTCTTTCCATCAACTGTTGCGAAAAACTCAACAGAAAAGCTGGACGAACTTACTGTTGCTTTTAATTCAAGAGCCTCGTAGTTCGGCACGAGTGTCTTTATCTGTTCTGATACAAAGAGTTCTAATTCTGTCATTATATTTCGCCTCCTTACTGATTCTCGATAACAACGCTGGTTCGATAATTGGTTCCATCTTCGCCCTTATAGGTAATGTAAACCGTTGTTTCAACAAGGTTTCCTTCCTCGTCGTATTCTTCCTTGATAGAAGAAATTTCGCCACCGGTATCATCCAAACGGTCTTGAACCGTTTCTTTTCCGTTCTCCGGAACCTCGTCTCTAAGAGAGCCATCCAAATTGTTGTCGAACTTATAAACGGTATCTTTGCCATCTGCCGTAACAGTAGCGGTGATTCTATCCGGTCGCTCCGAATCGTCAGTATAGGTCATTTCCGTTTTAGTGGTAACGTCTTTTCCCCCATCCAAAGCATTTTTAATGTCGTTTTCCATACGCTTATAATCGCTTTGGTTGATTTTGGAATCCATTGCAACGAGATTACCAATACCACCATCACCATTCATGTCTCGGCCAACTATGTGCCCACCTTGGTCATTGGTCCTACGGTCTTCGCCACCTGCTTGTCTCTGTGCGTCGTTATCACGAGGGTTCTCCGGGCTGCGTACCGGCCTTGCTTTGCAAATGATAATTCTTCCGTTTCCATCAGTTGTATAAACATTGCCGTTCAGCTCGTAAATCGTGTTAGATTGGCGTTTCCCGTCGATGCTGTAGATGTTGCCGCTACCCACACGCTACGTAGTAGTTACGCACCCTGCTTAAATCAATCATAGCCGTTGAATCGATTTCAGCAGTGCCGCAACCGTATCCATGTCTGTGGCTCCGGACAGCTTCAAGGCCGCACCTCGGAAGTGAATTTCAAGGCAGCCTTCCAAGCTATCCCTCAGTTCGGTGCTATCGTTTTCCAACGGCACCAAAGAGGGCTGCTCAGATTCGGCTCGTAGGATTGCCGCTTTGCGTACCCTTCTCAACCAATAGCAGTAGGTTTTTTCACAGATGTCGTGCCGCCTGCAGAACTCGCGGTTACTCAGTCCACTGCATCGACACTCTTCAATGATCTGTGTCCATTGCTGAATTCGATACTCGGACCGTACGGCTAATACTTCTGACATACTATCCCTCCTGTGGCTAAACTGTGCTCAAAAGCTCCATTGCAGCTTTTGAGCACGGTTATATTCTCTCACATATGAGAGGTGTTTCACAGGCGGGCGGTTATTAAGCACTTACGATGGTTTGGCGACCGCATTACAGAATACAAAGGAGGCTTAATAACTTGGGAAAGCGGGAATGGTATTCAGAGTTCAGCACATGCTAAGTTTCGGTATCAGTATCACATTGTTTTTGCACCGAAATACAGCAGGAAAGTGATTTATGGACAGTTGAAGCGGGATATCAGCCTTCACCTTGAAAGTAGCATGGCATCATAGTACGATGACGCCGTACTTACTGTCTGAGTGTGGATAAACTGAATGGTGAGAAATCTATAACTTATTTCCACCTATGAAACTTGGGGTGTTCCAATCCGAACTCGGCCATGACCTTTCCGACAATGTGTCGCGTCATATCTTCGATGGTTTGGGGATTGTTATAATATGTGAGCATGGGCGGAAGGATCACTGCACCTGTTTGAGTCAGTGACAGCATATTGCGCAGATGTATCTGACTGAGCGGGGTTTCTCGTGTGACGAGGACAAGCTTGCGCCGCTCTTTCAGTGTCACATCAGCAGCACGCAGAAGCAGATTATCAGAATACCCGCAAGCAATACCGGCTAAGGTTTTCATGCTGCATGGAATGATGACCATACCCTCTGTGCGGAAGGTTCCGCTGGACACAGATGCAGCCACATCATCCAGAGGGTAGACCTGATCGGCAAGATGACATACATCCTCGAGGGATAAGGAGGACTCATATGCAAGTGTCTTTACAAAACTGCTGGAGTACACCAAATGGGTTTCCCAATCGGGAAAATACTGCATCCCACGGAGAAGTTCGATGCCCAGGGGAGCCCCGCTGGCACCACTCAGACCAATAACCAATCTCTTTTTCATAATCCACCTCATCTTATCTGTCAGTTTAATTTTGCCAAGGCGTGAAGCTCCATATCACAACGATGATGGAAGCATCTGAAATGCCGTGAATTACAGATATATTTTCATAATACTGAAATTATTATAATATAAGACTGAGAATATTGTCAATCAAAAACGAAAATCAATGAGAGGGACAAGAATGGAAAATGGTGAGGAAAGAGATGTAATTTAAGATATAATAGGATAATATTGAAATAATAATGCAAAAGATAGAGAAAAAATGACATTTCTTAAATGATTCGACTTGTATAGATAGGAAAAATACAGCTTAATCCGTGATATACTTTCTTGACAATTTCACAATGGTTATTGTAATATTGAAATTACGAAAGGCGCTGTAAATCACGGTGAGTGTAGGTGGAAGGCTGTGAAGACATCTGCGGTTATTCCGGCGGTGGGTATTTCCACCCGCATGCTGGAGATGAAACCATTACTTTGCTTTGAGAATTCAACGATTATTCGACACTCAATCCGTTCGCTGAAAAGCGTTGGGATCCAAGATATTATTGTGGTGACCGGGTATCAAAGTGCCGTTCTGGAGCGGCACTTAAAATCAGAAGGCGTTATGTTTATTAAAAATGAACGATGCGCTGAAACAGATATGCTGTCATCTGTAAATTTGGGGCTGAGGGCTCTTCCGGACCAAAAAAGACAGGTTTTTGTGACGCCGGCAGATACGCCACTGGTTTCAACCGAGGTCCTCCAACGTATCATGGACCAAGAGGGCGAGATCGTGTGTCCTGAATATCAGGAGAAGCTGGGACACCCGATCCTGCTACGGGAAGCCGGAATCGAAAAGATACTGCAATGGAATGGACCAGGAGGGATCAGGGGGAGCTGCTGCAATGTTATCGTGATTTTCATCAGCACGTTTTGGAAGAAGCTCAAATTTTATTCGATCAATGTTCTCCGGATTATTTGTGCTTGAAAAGGCAGTTCCAGCACTGATTAAAATACTGTTTTAAGTTTGAAATGCAGTCTACGACTCCTCCTACCATGCGTTGTAGTATGCATTCTCCTCAAAATTATTCTACAAGAAAGGCGGCCGTTTGTCTGCACTCTTTCATTCCTATTTGTGCGGACGCAACGCGGCCGAATGGTTGATTAATATGAAACTGCATTACATTAAAGCAAATCCAAGCGGAAATACAACGGTCTTTATCCTGGATCCTGTGCCGAAAGAGCAGTATGCGCAGGTCAGCAAGGCTGTACTGTCTTATGAAAATGTAGGTGCTGAACAGTTGGGCTTTATCATTCATGACGAGTCCTGTCCCAATGGCTGGCGGATGGAAATGGCCGGAGGCGAATTCTGCGGAAACGCTTCCAGAAGCTTTGCGGCCTGGCTGGGAATGTGCGGACAAGTCGGTGCACCCAAAATGCTGTCTGATCCGGAAATGGAATTGACCATCTCCGTGTCCGGAAGCAGTCAGCCGCTGGTCACACAATTGAAGCGTATGGAGTGCGATAATTGCTGCTATGTGACAGTACATATGCCGCTGCCGCTGAGGATCCTGACAGGCAATGACCCCTGGTTTGGCGAGTATAGCCTCGTTATTTTCGATGGAATCAGCCATATGGTGTTGTGGAACCATGAAGAGCACTCGGAAGATGTGGAAAAGATGAAAGCATTTCTTTCTGCTGTGGGGCCCATGCCGGAAGCCTTTGGACTGATGTATTTCAATGAAGCGGAGCACAGGATGAAGCCGCTGGTGTATGTGGATAACCCGCGCACCCTAGTGTGGGAAAACAGCTGTGGATCCGGCTCTTCTGCCGTAGCGTCCGCACTGGCACATCGAAAAAAGGACACGGTACAGGATATTTTGCTCAGACAGCCGGGCGGTGACCTGCGGCTGAGTGCGGTCTGGGATAAGGAATCCGTAACGGAACTGATCCTGGGCGGCGTGATCCAGTTTACCGCATTTGGAGAGCTGTTTGCATAATAACCGGATTTCCGCTGCAGCCGATGTTAACAAGAATAGTTAGGAAAAGTAGTGCTTTACGATGAAAGAGCTAGCAGAAATTGTAATGACGGTGATCATGATGCTTTCACTTGCGGCCTGTGCCACGAAAGATGAACCAACATCGGAAGAGCATGCCGACCTAGTTGTTTTTGCAGCGGCATCCATGCCGGAGAGCCGCTGGCACTCTTAGTAGGCGCCTCCGGAAGCGGAAAAAGCATGGCCCTGAAGTGTATCGCTGGATTGATCCGCCCCGATGAAGGGCGTGTGGAATTGGACGGACGTATCTTGTATGACAGTGCGTCTGGCATCGACCTTGCACCGCAAAAGCGCAGCGTGGGATACCTGTTCCAACAGTATGCACTCTTCCCCAACATGACGGTGAGGGAAAATATACTGGCAGGAACAAAAAAGCTGCCACATGAGGCACGCAGCAGCTTTGCGGAGGAGATGATCGAACGGTTTCATTTAAAGGGACTGGAGAACCATTATCCGGCGCAGCTGTCTGGCGGGCAGCAGCAGAGGACGGCCCTGGCCCGGATCACGGTGTCGAGGCCTGGTGCGATCTTGCTGGATGAGTCCTTTTCCGCCCTGGACAGCTATTTGAAACTACAAATGGAGGAGGAACTGCACACATTCCTGGAGGAATATCCTGGAGAGGTCATTTTGGTATCCCACATTGGAAAGCGGGAGGAGGAAAAACTGACTGCCGGAGAACATATCGTGGTTTGCATAGATGGAAATGACGTGGCGTTTTTGAGTGAGCACTAAAGCTCCAACTGCCTTATTCTGAACAACATTGATCGGGAGTGATCCTTCCGTATGTATGTCGAATGATGCAATTATAAATAGAATAGTTGAAATACCTGAAGAATTGCAGCATAATACTATATACAGATAAATTATCGCGGTTGGGAGGCCGGTTGTTTCTTCAGATAGCTTTCGGCTTCAGCGGTGACCTGGGCGCAGTGTTTCCGGAGCTGACGAAGATCGTCGGGCGATATATGGTCGATGTGCAGGCCTGCGCTGACGGATACAGTATGTCCGCAGGCTATGCATAGCGTTTCTGCCAAGGGCTGTGCCACAAGATGGTCTTTGTGGGCAGTTACCGGATTGACCCAGCAGTCACAGCTCAACACCAGGGCATCCTTGAGAGAGGGGCGGGGAACGGCAAGCACCACCGCACCGATGTGAGGACGATCTCCACCACATAGGATCGCCTGCCAATCAAGTCCGCATGGAATAAGCTGAAGGGTAACTTTTGTATGGCTCGTTCCGGCTGAAAATAACATATCAATGCACTCCTTTTGTTGATCGATAAACTCATATGGAGGTAAAACAATGACAGAAAAATTAGGTGAGAAAATCAAAACTGCGCGACTGGCGAAAAAAATGACGCTGAAGGAATTGGCAGAAAAAACCCAGCTTTCCATTAGTTTTCTGTCCATGGTAGAGCGGGGACTGACATCCGCGGCAGTGGTTTCCTTGAAGAAAATAGCAGAGGCATTGGACATGGACCTGTCTGCGTTCTTTGAGAAAACAGAAGATGAACAAAAGAATGGGTTTGTGAGAAGCTATGAAAATCGGATCCGGTACACATCAGGCTATTATATCTATAAGAACCTTTCTGCCTGTACGGAAAAATGTGAAATGGATCCCATGATGATCATCCTTCTTCCGGGACAGAGCCGCGAGGATGTATCTCAGACGACCCATGCGGGAGAAGAATTCATCTATGTACTGGAGGGGGTCCTGACCTATTATCTGAATGGACAGGAAAATGTCCTCTATCCGGGAGACAGCTACCATAGCTTCGGGAATGTTCCCCATACATTTGTCAATCTCTCCAATAATCTGACAAAGGTACTATATATCGTAACACCACCGTTGTCAGTTGGCAACTTCAATCTGTGATTATTGTAAAGAAAAACTGTGAAGATTCATATGGATCTTCACAGTTTTTCTTTTGGGGAAAAGAGAAAGGTACTCTTGAAATCAAATAAACTGAGATACAATTACAGCTGTCAGCATAATGGGGAGACTGAAATGGAGAAAACCTGGTACACAGGAATCCCAAATATGATCGTGCTGGCCATCAACATTCAATCCAGCTGTCGGGGCAAGAGTGACATCAGAAGCCGGCGAAGCAGCATCGCCCATTGCAGCGGCAGCAGCAATCAGTAGAATAGTTGCGTGGACGGAGAAACCGATGTTCTGACACAGTGGTACATATATAGTTGCAAGAATCGGAACTGTGCCAAAGGATGTTCCGATGCCCATGCAAACGACCAATCCAATCAAAACAATTACAATAGAGGCGATTAGTTTGTTTCCGCGCATGATTTGAGATGCGGCACCAACCAGTGACTCTACACCACCTGTGGCTCGAATCACAGATGCATATCCTCCGGCAATCAAAAATACCAGGCATATCATTCCCATCAACTTGATGCCTTCATTGACCTGCTTATCAATTTCATTCCATTTGATAGCACCGAAAAGTATCATAATAATAATTCCACCCAGTGCTGCGAGTGCCAAATCGGCAGTAATTACTTGGATAACTAAAATTACAATGATAGAAGCGAAGGCAACATAGTGCCTACGATCTAAGCTCTCTGAGATTGCATCCGTATTAGATGTATCTGTTTCTACTGAATTGTATTCTCTTGGCTTGCGGTAGGTAACGAAAACTGCCACCAGAAGACCGATTACCATAGCGGCACCTAGAATCCAAGTTACCTTCCATACTTCGTTGATTTCAACGTGCACCCCGTTATCGGTTAGATTTGAGGCAACGATGCCTTGAAAAATTAGGCCATAGCTAATAGGTAAGGCGAGGTAGGGCGCTTTCAAACCGAAGGCCAACGAACAAGCGGCAGCCCTTCGATCCAACTTCATCTGATTCATCAAAGATAACATGGGGGGGATCAAAATCGGAATAAAAGCAATGTGAACTGGAATCAATGTGTCAGCTACAACGGAAATAATTGCGAATGCGCCCAAAAGAATGAGCGGATTACCGCCAATCATGCGAGTGAGCTTTTTGGAAAGAATATCAGCCAATCCAATGTCAGCCAGCATTGCGGCGAAAACACCCATCAGTACGTATGCAAGTGCTGCCGAAGAATTACGGATAAAGCCGGAGGTCAAAAGTGCCATGATGGAGTTTTTGGCACCAAACAGCGGTAAGGAGCCTGCGAGGCCTCCGACAACGCAGGCAATCAGCATTGATAAAATAATATTTAACCTCATGAGGCAAAGAACACAGAGGACAACCACAGATATGGTTACCGGATTTAATAGAATTGACATACTCACAACTCCTATCATTAAATGTTTGAACTTCTTGATTTGGTCCTGTGCTGCCGGTCTTAGTTGAGGTGTATCATCTTCCTTCGACTCAAAATTTTATGTTGTATTTTCTAAGGACCAAAACGGGCCTTAAGCAACAGTGAAAAATTATTTAGGTGAACCAAATAAATACGAGGATATAAAACACGTCGATTTTAGTGAAATCAGCTTCACAATTTCATATTACCATATAAACTTAAGAAAAGTCAATCAAAAAAATATTTTTATACTGTATTACTAAAAATTCGGCATAAAAATGAAGTATTTATGAAAAGGCGATTTTGCGGAATAGGATCTGACTGACATAAAAAGAGTGGATTATTAAAGTTAAATATATGGACTTATTTTAGACCTACTGAAATTAACAAGGAAAATACCGAAGCATACCATTCCAAGTGCCGCCAGATTCTGCACATTGAATGTCTTCTCATGAAGCACTACGGAGGAGAAGAGGGTGCCGAAGATGGGGGTCAACAAATGAAATACTGCGATCTGGCTTGGATCGTTGTATTTTAGAAGGATGCTCCAAATCGTGACAGCAAGACAGGAAAGGACGATTAGATAGCCTACCACCAGAAGGCCTTTGGCATTGAAGGTCAATCTTCCTCCCAGAAGAAAAGAGACCACCATTTGAAGGGAGCCTCCGATCAGCATTTGCCAGCCGCCGGTCAGGATGGGGTCATATTCTTCTGTAATACTCTTGGAGAAGAAAAAACTTATAGCAAAACAAAAGGATGAGATTGCCAGGAAGCCTTCCCCCGTGGGGGTAAAGATGAATAACTGCGATAGATCGGGCCCGATGGTCACCGTTAGAAGTCCGACAAGCCCGAATAGACAGCCCAGGACCTTGTTGCGGCCAATATGTACATTTTTATATAGGAGAGGGCTGAGAAGGACAACAAAGAAACAGCTGATGGAAGAGAACAGGGTCCCCTTTGTGCCGGTCGTGTAGCTGAATCCAATAAAGGAAAATGTGTATTGCAGTGTCGTTTGGGTAAGACCGAGCATAAACAGCTGGGGGAGAAGGCGCCTAGGGGGGGATTGGATGGTGCGACGGCGCAGCAAGGAGAGCACCAGCACAACGGTCCCGGATAAGGTGAATCGGATCCCGGCCAACAGACTCTTATCAAGATTATTGTTAATTGGAATGGCTAAAAACTGATAGGCCAATTTAATGAAAGGCCCTGCGCTGCCCCAAAGGGCGGTACAAATCATAGCAGAGAGTACGATCACCGCAGGTTTTTGGAAAATTTCACCTCTATATTTCGCAATCACTTAAATATCCTCCTTGGTAAACACGGGCGTTTTTGGAATAGAAAAGGAATATATATTTAAATTATAGTTTAAAAAAACGCTAAGTCAATGAGAAAATAAAAGATGATTGTATACTGTGTACAACTTGTTGACAATTAGAACAAATAGAAAATATGAATAAAACATGAATAAAAACATATAAAACAGAATATTTAGTAAGTAAATAGTCTAATTGGAAGAATATATAGTTATTAAAAGACAAAATACATTGTATTTTTTGTGTAATTTGCTAAAGATGAAAAATGGGCTTGACTTTTGACGACATGATAGTAAAATAAATTTAGTTATACGAAAATAAATTAAGTAAAAGCGAAATATATAGAAAACGAGGAGGATATTGTATGCATCACGATGTGGATAAAAGGCGCATAGGACTGATTCTTCCGTCGGTCAATATCCGAATGGAGCCTGAACTGAACCGCTGTCCGCAGCTGAACGGTTTCAACTTCTATGCAACGCGTGTACTTTTGGATGATACGACGGAGGATACGCTCAGAGCAATGGAACAGGATTTGAAGCATGCTGCTGATATGCTGGCAACGGTTTACCCGGAGGCTGTGGTTTATGGATGCACCAGCGGCAGCTTCATTGGCGGGACCGACGGAAATAGCAGGATCATTGATACCATACAGCAAGCCTGCCATTGCCCTGTCATTACCGCTTCTCAGGCCATGGTCGATTCGATTTGCGAGGTCGGAGCTAAAAAAGTGACTCTGGTCACACCCTATACGGATGATATCAATGAAAAGGAAAAGGCTTTTCTTGAGATGAACGGGATCCAGGTGGTGGCCATGAAGGGGCTGCAGATCGTACCGGCAGAGGAGCTCCGTACCACATCGGCGGAGGCTTTTGAGGAACTGGTACTGTCCACCGATGTGCCGGAGTCGGATGCAGTATTTATCAGCTGTACCAATGTGGAGGGCTTCCATATCTGTGATGCACTGGAGCGCAAGCTGGGAAAGCCTGTTCTGACCAGCAATGTTGCCTGTATCTGGAGTATGCTCTCCTCGATCGAAAATGATGTGACCGTGGACGATCACGGCATTCTTCTGAGAGAGCATCTGCATCGCAAATAATGAAGCGAAGGCCGCACAAGGTAGCAGAGGATCTGCCCGGAGTCAGAGTGTACGGGAGATCAGAAATTCCGGAGGTGAATCATATGTCTCAGTATAATGTGATCGGTAAAAATGTACCGCGCGTTGATGCGGCGGCAAAAGTAAACGGCACGGCAATTTATTGTGACGATGTGTATTTCCGTAATACCGTATACGGAAAACTTGTCCACAGCCCGTTTGCACATGCTAAGATTTTAAGCATTGATATTTCAGCGGCGCTGGCGTTGCCGGGCGTTGTGACTGTCTTGCTTGCAAAAGATATACCGGACAACCGCACGATCGGCGAAGAGCACGGATGGTTGCTGGCAGAAAAAGAAGTATGTTATATTGGCGATCCGGTTGCCCTTGTTGCAGCGGACAGTGAGCGGATTGCGGAAGAAGCCGCGAAGCTTATTAAAGTTGAATACGAAGAATTACCGGGTGTATTTTACCTGGAAGATGCCTTGAAAGAAGGGGCTCCGCTGGCACGTACAGATACAACAAGCAATCTGCTGATGGATCTGCATTCTGTGCGCGGCGAAGTAGACGAGGACTTTGCGAAGGCGGATCTTTTGTTGACACATACTTTCCACTTTCCACATATTATTCAAGGCTACTTAGAACCGAATTGTGCGACGGCAACTTACATTAACGGCGAACTATCGGTTTACTGCGGCTCCCAGGCATGGCATCGCCTGCGTCATGATATTTCTCAGCGATGCGGGATCGCACTGGACAGAGTTGTGGTCCACCCAATGAACATGGGCGGAGCATTTGGCGGTAAATCCGAGCAGGTGACACCTGTCTTTGCAAGCCTTTTGGCGATGAAAACCGGACGCCCTGCAAGAGTGATCAAGACGAGAGAAGAAGAATTCTATGATTCGCACCCCACGGTGGAGATGCAGGTCAAAGTGACGATGGCCGTAGACAAAGAAGGTCATTTCCTCTCTCGCAAGACGGAGTATCTCGGCGATGTCGGTGCATATGCGGTGGCCGGCACATGGGTGCTGGGCGTTGCAGCGTATCGCGCGGATACGACATACAAATTCCATTCTGTTGAGGTGTGGTGCAAGGGAGTGCGTTTGAATCGTACGCCTACTGCGGCATATCGTGGGTACGGTAATCAGCAGGCACACTTTGCGCTGGAGAGCATGATCGATATGGTGGCGGAGAAGCTGGGCATGGATCCGACGGATTTGCGCAGGCTGAACTACATTGAACCGAACAGTATTAGTATTCATGGCTATCATATCAGCAGCTGCGGTCTGCAGGATTGCATGACGCGGGCTAAGGAACTGATCAACTGGGATGAGATCCGCCGCGAGAAGAAACGCGGACACGGCGTTGGCTGCGCCTCTCTTGTGCATGCTTCAGGCTCAAGAGCGGGAGATCCCGAGTTTCCGGGAGACAGCGCCGTGCTGCAGTGTTCTTATGACGGTACGTTGACAGTATGGGCAGGCGAGTCGGAATTCGGTCAAGGCGCCAAGACGGTAATGGCGCAGGTTGTTGCGGAAGAGTTTGGCGTTTCTCCGGACAGTGTGATCGTTCAACTCGGCGATACGAGACTTACACCGTTTGCGACTGGTACACACGGGAGCAAACTGACGACTATTCTGGCGAATGCCGTGCTGGCAGCATGTGATAATGCGAAAAAAGAGATTTTAGACGAGATCACGCTGATGACTGGCAGCGGGAAGCTGCATATTGAAAACGGAGCGATTAAAAACGGCAGAGGCGACGTGCTGATGACGCTTACAGAAGCTTTAAACAAGGTATGCATCAAACGTAGCGGCGCTCCCGTTATCGCCATGGGAGAGTATCGTCCCGCAGCTGTTATGCTGGATTCTACCGGTTACGGCAATTTGGCACCGACTTATCCATTCGGCGTTCAAGCCGCGGAAGTGGAAGTGGACGAAACTACCGGCAAGATCATTGTAAAAAAGATTGTAGCAGTACACGACAGCGGAAGGATATTCAATCCGCAGATGGCGGCCGGCGGTGTGTACGGCGGCGTGGCGCAGGCATTTGGCTTTGCCATGATGGAGCAGCTTGGCATCAATAATCAAGGTCTGCTTCATGGCGGCACATTACTTGAATACAAGATGCCTACTATGCTGGACGTTCCGGAACTTGTGGTCGATTTTGTTGAGACCGAAGATCCGCACGGACCGTATGGCGCAAAGGCGTTGGGAGAACCGCCCATCGTGTCGGTGCTACCCGCCATTGCCAATGCGGTGTATGACGCCATCGGCTTACGTCTGGATGATGCACCCTTTACACCCCAGAAGGTGCTTCAGGCAATCGAGAAACGAAATCGTGAAGCTATGTGAAAGGATAAGGAGGGCTGAACACAATGAAAATTGTTGTGTGTGTAAAACAGGTACCCAACACCATGGAAGTCAAGATCGATCCTAAGACCGGTACTTTGATTCGTGATAAGGCTCCCGCCATTTTGAATACGTTCGATGAATTTGCAATTGAAGAGAGCGTGCAGATCAGGGAGAAGCTGGGCGGCGAAGTGGTTGCACTGACCATGGGGCCTCCTAACGCAAAGGAGGTTCTGCTGGACGCATATGCACTGGGAGCTGACCTCGGCGTTCATGTCAATGACCGAGCCGTCCGCGGCTCTGATACCTTTGCCACCGCCGGTATCCTTGCGGCGGCTGTGAAGAAGATCCAGGATGTGGACCTTGTCATCTGCGGCAAGCAGGCCATTGACGGTGATACCGCTCAGGTCGGACCGGAGATGGCTGAGATCCTGGGCCTTCCCCATGTGGCGTATGTGAAAAAGATCCGTGAGGTCACGGAGAGTGAAGTGGTCTGCGAGAGAGAGATTGAGACCGGCGTTGAGGTGATCCGGGTGAAGCTGCCTGCGGTCCTCACCGTGCTGAAGGACATCAATGTGCCCCGCCTGCCCTCCTATCGGATGAAGATGGAAGGCAAGGAAAAGGAAACCCCCGTCTGGGGCATTGCAGACCTGGGCCTGCAGGAAAATCAGGTTGGTATGGAAGGCTCCGTGACCACTGTGATGAAGACCTTTACTCCCGATCCCAGAGGCAACTGCCGGATGATCGAAGGGTCTGAGGAAGAAATGATCGGTGCGTTGCTGCCTGTAATCGAAGCAGTACAGTAAGAGGAGGCGTACATAATGTCCGGAATCGAAGTTCTGAAAGATAAATGTATCGGCTGCAGCCTGTGCAGTAAGATCTGCCCCCAGGGCGCCATTGAAATGAAGGATAATAAGGCCGAGATCGGCGACGCCTGCAATCTGTGCGGCACCTGCGTAGCGAAGTGCCCGGTGAAGGCTATTGTGAAAGCGGGAGCCACGCTGGACAATCTCTCCGAGTGGGATGTGTCTCACCTGAAGGACTGCCGGGACGTGTGGGTGGTCACTGAGCTGAGGGATGGACAGATCGCCGGCTGTACCTATGAACTGCTGGGTGAGGCCCGCCGTCTGACAGTGGGTACGGAGCATAAGGTTGCCGCTGTGCTGCTGTGCGAGGAAGCGGGAGACTATCCTGGTCAGCTGATCGCTGGCGGAGCAGATATTGTCTATCTGATGCAGGATCAGGTGTTCCATCGTTTCCTGGATCAGCCCTACAAGGAAGCCATTGTGAGCCTGGTCAAGGAGGAGAAGCCTCTGGCGCTGCTCCTGTCCGCTACGGCAATGGGCCGTTCCCTGGCACCTCGTCTGGCAGCCAACCTGCGAACCGGTCTGACTGCCGACTGCACTAAGCTGGAGCTGCGTGACAATGGCCTGCTGATCCAGACCCGCCCCACCTTCGGCGGAAATCTGTATGCCAGCCTGCTCTGCCCCTGCACCTGGCCCCAGATGGCCACGGTACGGGCCAAGGTGATGCAGCCCCTTCCCCCTGACCTGAAGCGGGAAGGAAAAATCGTGGAAAAGAAGTATCAGGCCAGCCAGACTGCCGTGCTGGCCGAAATCCTGGATTATCTGGAGCAGAAAAATGCGTCCTCCGTGGATGATGCGAATATCGTGGTCGCAGCCGGCGCCGGTATGGCGACGGAGCAGGGCATTGCAATGGTCCAGGAGTTGGCCGAGGTATTGGGCGGCGCTATGGGCGTGTCCCGTAAGGTCGTGGACGCCGGGCTGGTCTCCTATGAACACCAGGTCGGCCAGACCGGTAAGACGGTGGGGCCTCAGCTGTATATCGCCTGTGGTATCTCCGGCGCAGTGCAGCATGTGGTCGGTATGAGCTCCTCCAGAACGATCATTGCCATCAATCTGGACCCCGATGCACAGATTTTCCATGTCGCTGATATTGGTGTGGTGGCGGACGCCTACGAGTTCCTCCCCAAGCTGATCGAGGCACTGAAGGCCCGGAAGGCTGAAAAATAAGCGTGAGCGAAAGAAGGGTTACAATTATGGTAAATACGCGAAGCGCTCTGTTGGAAGTAACGATCAACGGTGAATTACACCGCGATATGATCCCTGAGGATTTGACTCTGTTGAAGTACATCCGCGACTATCTGGGGCTGACAGGCACGAAATGCGCCTGCAACAGCGCTGAGTGCGGGTCATGTACGGTCATCGTAGACGGACGGGCCGTGTATTCCTGTTCCATGCTGGCCATGCAGGCCTATGGCCGACAGGTCACTACCATTGAGGGCTTGGAGCAGGATGGCGTTCTGGATCCCATCCAGTCCGCGTACATTGAGGCCGGTGCTGTCCATTGCGGATTCTGTACGCCTGGCTTTATTATGAGTACCAAGGCACTGCTGGACCGCAACCATCATCCCAGTGATTTGGAGATCAAGGAGGCGCTGGCAGGAAACCTCTGCCGCTGTACAGGATATGTTCAGATCCTGGATGCGGTCAAGCTGGCAGCGAAAAAACTGTACGGATCGGAGGTGGGCTGATGTCCTTCCATGTGAAACGTGTAACGGATTGGGATGAACTGTGGCAGACCTTTGAGGAATGCCCCTTTGCCTATCCCGTAGCCGGCGGCACCGACATCATTCCCCGGGTCAACCAGGGGATTGAAAAGCATGAGCAGTTTGTCTGTCTGGAAGGGCTGCCCGATATGCGCGGCGTAAGCTTTGAAGCAGACGGCTCTGTGCGGATCGGTGCGCTGACCAAGCTGGTGGAGATCAGCGAGAACGAAGCGCTGGCCCAGTATGGCGGTTTGCGAGAGGCTTGCTCCCGGGTCGCATCCCCTCAGATCCGCAATCAGGCCACCATCGGCGGCAATGTGCTGCAGGAAAACCGATGCGTCTATTTCAACCAATCCGTAAGCTGGAGACGTGTGGACCACTGCTTCAAGCTGGGCGGAGACCGTTGTTATCAGTATCCCAAGGCCCTGGGCTGTATGGCCCTGTTTCAGTCGGACGTGGCCCCTGTTTTGATTTCCTACAACGCAATAACGGAATGGAAGAGCCCCAGAGGGACCCGGACGGCACTTCTGTCTGAGCTTTATAAGGCCGCTGGCCGAAAAGCGAAGGAGCCGGATGAGATCCTGACCGGATTGGTCATTCCTCCCGTTACCGGTGCCCTTCACTCCGCCTATGTTCGCAAGACCATTCGTGCATCCATTGACTTCCCTCTGGTCAGCTGCGCTGTCTCTCTGGGGGTCGAGGATCAGGTGATCAAAACGGCGAAGATCGTGGTCGGCAGCGCCGGCGTTATGCCTCGAAACGTAAATGAGGCGCCCGTACTGCTGGAGGGCAAGACCCTGAAGGAAGCTGCGGGTATGTGCAAGGAACTTCAGGATGCGGTTACCAAAAAAATCGCACCCTTCCAGGACAGCCGTGTGGATGGACCGACCCGTCAGGCACTGGGGCGCGACGCGCTGAAGCGTGCGCTGGCACAGGCCTGTGAGGAAGTGTAAATGCAGCTGAACCGGCACAGCTTCTTTGAATTTTTTTGGTCAGAGGAGCTGAACTGAAGAAGGAGAGTGAATCGGTTGAAAAACTATGATGTTATCTTTATCGGTGGTTCGCTGATGGCGAGCTCAACGGCCTTTAATCTTTTGTCTGAAAGACCGGACCTGAAGATTTTGATGATCGAGAAGGATCCCACCTATAAGCATGCAGCCACGCCTCTGGCTCTGGGCGGCATCCGGCAGCAGTTTACGGAACGCACCAATATCCGTATGGCCAAGATGAGCGTTGAGACCTTCGAGAACTTTGGCGAGATCATGGAGACCAAGACCTTTGGCAAGCCCAACATTGATTTGCGTCAGGGCGGTTATCTGTTCTTGGTCAATGAAGATAAATGGCCCACCGCCCTGGAGAATGCAGAGATCCAGCGGTCTGAGGGCGTGGATATTCGACTGCTCAGCGTCAGTGATCTGGAGACCATGCTGCCGGAGACCGATCTGACCGGTATCGTGGGCGGTACCGTGTGCCCCCGCGAGGGTGTGCTGGATCCCGCGTCCGTGCTGAACGGCTATCTGCACAAAGTCAAGGAGATGGGCGTTACCATCATCAACGACGAGGTTGTCGATATTAAGATGAACGGCGATAAGATCGTCAATGTCGTCTGCAAGTCCGGTGACGAGTACAGCGCTGGCGCCTATGTCAACGCCGCCGGTCCCTGGGCCAATCTGATCGGTGATATGATCGGCGTAGAGATCCCGATCAAGCCTCTGTCCCATGACCTGTATGTGGCAAAGATGCCCATGGAGGCCGATGTGGGTACCGCTTATACCACCCTGCCTACCGAGACCTACTGGTATCGTGAGCATAAGACGGCAGACACTCTGATTTGCGGCCGCACGAAGCTGGACTTTGAGTTTGGCTTTAATTACGATGTAGATGTTCCCTTCTTTGAAAAGGCTGTCTGGCCCGATCTGGCTGCCCATATGCAGAGCCTGGATCGGCTGAAGCTGATCAATTACTGGCGTGGCTGCTACGAGTACAACTACATCGATCACAATGCAATCATCGGACAGCACCCAGATGTTCCCAACCTTTATCTGATCAATGGATTCTCCGGCCACGGCATGATGCAGGCGCCGGCAGCCGGCAAGGGTCTGGCAGAGTACATTCTTCATGACGAGTACAGGACTCTGGATTTGTCCCGCATGAACATCAGACGGTTCCGTGAGAACAAGCTGATCGTTGAGAAGGCCATCATCTGATGCTTTAGGAGGTTTTAAAAATGAAAGATTTGCGCGAACTGAAGGCATGGTTGGAGGAGCGGGGAGAAGTCGCCCATGTGACCCGTGAGGTGGACCCGGAGTATGAGCTGGTGGCCGTTGCCAAGAAAATCAACGAAAAGTACGGCAAGGCTGTTTACTTTGAGAACGTCAAGGGCTCCAAGTATCCTGTGTTCACCTATGCGCTGGCAAACCGTGATGGGATTGCAGCCGCTCTGAATATGGAACCTACCCAGATGACCCACCAGTGGAGCCGTCGGGAGGAGCAGCAGCTGCCCTACAAGATCGTGGAAAGCGGTCCTGTCCAAGAGGTGGTGGAAGAGGAACCCAATCTGTATGACCTTCCTCTCTGCCTCCACAGCGACGGAAACAATGGTAAGTATATTACCGGCGGTGTACTGATCGCCAAGCATCCGGATATGCCCATGATGAATGCATCCTTTAACCGCTGCCAGCTGGTGGCCAAGGATAAGCTGCATGTGCGGATGATGCCTCCTCAGCATCTGGGTATTTATTATGAGATGGCAGAGAAGCAGAACAAGCCTCTGGAACTGGCCATTGTGCTGGGTTCTTCTCCTGCCATGATGTACAGCGCAGCTTCCAAGATTCCCATTGACCGGGATGAGCTGGAATTTGCCGGCGCACTGTCGGGGGAGCAGATGGAGGTAGTACGCTGCAAGACCATCGATGTTCTGGTTCCTGCCAATGCAGAGATCGTCATCGAGGGCAAGGTCCTTCCCAATGTCAGAGAGGAAGAGGGCCCCTTCGGCGAGTTTACCGATTCCTATGTGCCGATTATGAAAAACCATGCGTTCCAGGTCACTGCCATTACCCACCGCAAGGATGCCTTCTGGCATGATATTTATGCCGGAGGTCGTGAGGATCTGAATCTGCTGGGTCTGCCCATTGAATCGGAGGTCTTTAACCATATCCGTAAGTTTGCCACTCCGGAGGACATCCTTGATGTGTACGCAGCACCGTTTGTATTCGGCTGCTTCATTCGCATGAGAAAGAAGTCGGAGGATCAGCCCAAGAATGTGCTGCTGTCCGCCCTCGCATCCTATGCGTGGACGCAGTTTGTGGTCGTCGTGGATGAGGACGTGGATGTGCGTGATCCCAATGACGTCCTGTGGGCCATTCAGACCAGGTGCTGCCCGGAGCGGGATATTATGGTGATCCCCGGTGTGTCCTCGTATACCCGAGAGGACGTCAAGGAAGAAAATGTGGGTAAATTCGGAATCGATGCCACTGCCCCCATCAGCAAGCGGTACATTTACAAGCGCCGTACCAACTGCATGGAGGATAAGGTTGAAATCAGCGACTATTACAAGCCTTGATGGAATAAGGAGGAGAAGTTAACATGAAGGATTATAAGTTTATCGGTGAAGCAGTTGACCGTCTGGTGACCGTGCCTATGTCGAACTGGACTATCCTGAAGGGACTGCCTCTGACTGAAACCTATGAAGCGGCAAGAAAGAAGGGCGGCGGGGATCCCATGACCCTCCGTGCAGCCCAGCTGCTGAACGAGCGGGTGGGAAAGGGCGATACCGTTCTGCTCCTGTCCGGCTTCGTGATCTTGAACTGGAACCGTCCTGAGACGGACGGCCCTGTGGGCGTGGCAGCCCTGGCCCGCAGTCTGGATCTGGCCCTTGGCGCAGTGCCTGTCATTCTGACGGAGGACATCCTGGTGGACAATCTGGCCAAGACCACAGAATCTGCCGGTATGATCGTGTGCCACAGTGAAGAGGAGCTCAAGCGCGGCGGACGGGGACGCAAGGCCATGGTCATGGGCTTCCCCCTGGACCATGAAGAGGCCAAGAAGCAGGCCGCTGAGATCCTGGATCGACTGAATCCCAAGGCCGTGATTGCCGTGGAGCGTCCCGGCTGGAATGATAAACACGTCCATCACAGCGGCATGGGCTATGATATTTCCTCCGTGACCGCAAAGCTGGATTACCTGTATGAAGAAGCCAGAGCCAGAGGCATCCTGACCATTGGTGTGGGTGATCTGGGCAACGAGATGGGCATGGGCAACGTGGAGGAAGAGGTCAAGGCTGGTATTCCCAACGGCGCCACTTGTCTGTGCGGCTGCGGCGGCGGTATTGCAACCAGCGTAAAGTCTGATGTGGGCCTGATCTGCAATATTTCCAACTGGGGCGCCTATGGCATCTGTGCCTGTCTGGCCGCCTTAGCCGGGGAGGAAGAGGTCCTGCACAGCGGTGAGATGGAAAAACGCATGATCCGGGCCTGCGTGGATGCAGGAGCTCTGGATCCTGTCAGCGGTATGCTAATTCCCCGCGTAGATGGTGAACCGGAGGAAATCAACGCGTACATTATTGAAATGCTTCATGGCATCGTCCGTCATGCTACCACGGGAAGCATTTTCACCCGCAGCTATATCGACACCGGAAAGAATAAGATCACCAATCTGTAAAACAAGGCGTCGGGGATATGGCCAACGGCACATATACTGACATTAAAGATTCCCGACAAGCCGGACTGAACTGCACCCCATTTGTTAGACAGTATAATATACTATCTAAGAAGTGGGGTGTTTTTCTATGCCAAAAGGAGTACCAAACAAACGATATACGCCGGAGTTCAAGAGAATGGTTGTAGAAACGTAACCGTCAAACCACCCCGCGCATGGACAGGAATGAGACAATAGTAGCGGAACGTTGCGATGAACTGCTACCCGTCAAGAGGACAGTGAAAAAATATAAAGGTTTCTTGGCCAGCAGCCATGTGCTGCTGGCCGCTTTTTATGCAGCGAGACAACGCTCATGCTTTTCCATCGGTGTTAACACACCCAGATTGCGCTGCACCCGTCTGGTGTTGTAGTAATGGATATAGTTCTCAATCGTCTGAACAAGCTCGCGTTTGCTGGTGAACCGTTTGCCGTAATAGCGTTCCCGTTTCAAAATGCCCCAAAAGCCCTCCATCGGACCGTTATCAATGCAATGTGCTACACGAGACATACTCTGCGTCATTCCAGCCTGCGTGAGCTTGTGGTGGAAAGTGCGGTTGGTATACTGAAAGCCTCTGTCGCTATGGAATAGCGGATGTGCATTTGGATTGGCTTGAGTTGCCTTGTCAAAAGTCTTGAAAACCAATGGATTATCATTGCGCTCACCGAGCACGTAGGACACAATACGCCGGTCGCAAAGGTCGAGGATGGCGCTTAGATAGAGTCTGTGGATATCGTTTCCCTCGTACCACTTGAATTCTGTCACATCGGTGAGCCACTTCTCGTTGGGCTTTGCGGCATAAAATCGCCTGTTCAAAAGGTTCTCTGCAAGGTACTGCGGGTTCTTTGCCTGTCTGGTGCAGCCATGGTTGTTGTACTTGATTGTAGAACGGATATCTCTGGTCCGGCAGATGCGGAGCACCCGCTTGTCATTGACATGGATACCATGGTCATGGCGTAGATCGTCATTGAGTCTCCGGTAGCCCTTGTCTGGACTTTCCTCATGGATCTTCTCAATCGTATCCGCAAGGCGTTCATTCTCCGCAGTTCGTCGGCCCAGCCTACCGGAAGCCCATCTGTGGTAGGCCGAGCGTGCCACATGGAGCGACTCACAGGCCAGTTCGATTGGATACCCCTTTTCTTCGTGTGCTTCCCGGATTGCAGCATAGATATGGCGCTGTTTCACTTCTGAAAGGCATCTCTCCTCTCGATCTCGTCCAATTTTTTTAGCAGGTCACGCTCCATTTCCGCCAGATACAGCTTGTGCTTGAGCTGCTCGATCTCGATCTGAGCCTTCTCCAGTTCGGTCCGGGGGGCCTGATCCTTCTTGCGCTTTCCGCGCCGGTCCTCCAGACCGGATTCGCCCATCTCCTCAAACCGCAGCGTCCATGTGCGTACCTGCTGGTAGCTTACTTTATACTTCAAGGCCATCTCACCATAGTTTTTTCCACTGGCCAGACAGTCCTTGACGATCTGAACACGTTCTTCCTGCGTGGTGTCTCGCCCTTGCCTCATGTAACTTCTGCCTCCTGAATTCCTTCTGGAGTTAAAATCTCCATGGGCATTATACACCTTTATCCACTTTTGGAGGCTCCTTGTGCTGCGAATACAATATTTTTGGCAGATACTAAGTATACTATCTTTTCCAAACAAGTACTCCTTTACCGCAGCTTCTTTGACTTCCGGAGGATAGCAACGGTTCCTTTTTGATTGAACAAATGCATTTGACCCTTCCGCTCTATATAGAGCTATCCATAGTTCAATTGTTGATATGACTACTGATAATTTCGCCGCTGCAGATTTAAGCCCCATCTCACCCCGAAGGTATGCCTCTACGATTTGAGCCTTTTCTTCTGGACTGGCTTTTGTTTTCCGTGGCATAATAATGCTCCCCTTGATTTTCAGCAAATTTGTTTTTTCACTGTTTCATCAAAGGGGAGCATATCACGAAACGTTCCGCTACTATCATATTGGAGGTATAGGGATGACAAGCGCAGAGTTGAAACACCGTGCGAAGCTGCAGGAGTGGGCAGCACGAATACAGGATTGCCGCAGCAGCGGCCTGTCAGTGCGGGCGTGGTGCAGACAAGAAGAAATCAACGCATCCACCTATTACCGTTGGGAACGGGAGCTGTTAACTGCTGCCGACCAAGCACCGTGCTCCGGTGTGCCGGCTGTGACCTTTGCGGAGCTGCCGGAACCGAAGAAAATGTCTCGCAACGTTTCGGAACGTTGCGCCACACTGCGTATCGGCAGTGCCAGTCTGGACATTTACCCCGGTTGTGACGCGGAACAGCTGAGACTGCTGGTGGAGCTCCTGCGCCTATGCTGAACGATTTCACCGGTGCAGATCAAGTCTACATCGCCTGCGGCTACACAGATCTGCGCAAGGGCATAGATGGTCTGGCGCGGCTCGTCCAGCAGCAGTTTGAACTGGATCCATTTACCAACACACTGTTCCTGTTTTGCGGACGGCGGCGAGACCGTATCAAGGGCTTGTACTGGGAAAAGGACGGCTTCATCCTGCTGTACAAGCGACTGGAACAGGGCGCGTATCAATGGCCGCGCTCTGAATCCGAGGTGAAGACTTTAACACCGCAACAGTACCGCTGGCTCATGGAGGGACTGCAAATCGAGCAGCCGAAAGCCCACCGTCCGGTGACAGGATTGAGCGCAGTCTGAGCAGAGAAAAGTGACGGGAAACCATTGAAAATACTGGCTTTTCTCGATGTTTTGTAGTATAATTTTCTCATGGAAAACAGAGAGATGCAGACAAGCAGCACGGTGGAAATGGTGACCATTTCCCGTGCGGAATATGAGCGTTTGCAGCAGGAAAAAGCACGGAATGCAAAGCTGGAAGCAAAGCTTGCTGCCCGTGAACAGGAACAGGCGCAGGTTATCACCAGTCTTTCGCTACAAAATGAGTGGCTGCTGGAGCAGCTGAAGCTGTCCAAAAAGAAGTTGTTTGGCCGTTCTTCAGAGCAGGCGGAGCAGATGGTCATGGACCAGCTGAGCCTGACCTACAACGAGTTGGAGGCCTACGCCTTCGGCACCAAAGCCGCCACAGAGAAGCAGATCACCGTGAAGGCACACGAGCGCAAACGGCAATCCGGCAATGTGCTGGATGTTGTTCCGGAGGGTACTCCCACCGAGGTAGTGGAGCACCGCCTGCCGGAGAACGAACTGACTTGTTCTGCCTGTGGCAGCAAATTGGTGGAGATTGGCAAGGAAGTCCACCGCAGCTTAATGATGAAGCCGGCAAAATTCTGGGTGTGCGAGGACGTGTACTACACCTACGCCTGCAAGAATTGTGAGCAAGAGACCGGTGAGGCCAACATTGTGAAGGCGGCGAAAGAGCCTGCGCTGCTGCCCGGCAGCTTTGCCTCTGCGGAGGCGGTGGCTTATCTGGCAACGCAAAAATTCGTCATGTACTCCCCGCTGTACCGGTTGCAGCAGGAGTTTAACCGCCAGGGTTTGAGGCTATCCCGGCAGACGATGGCTAACTGGCTGCTGAACACTTCGGAGAAGTGGCTGCGGCCCATCTACGATACGCTGCGCGAGCAGCTTTGCAAGGAGCCGGTGCTGCACGCGGATGAGACAACGCTGCAGGTGCTGAAAGAGCCGGGACGTTCCTCCACCAGCAAGTCCTACATGTGGCTGTACCGCACCAGCGGCTGCACAAAGCAGGCCATTGTGCTGTATGAGTACCAGTCTACGAGAAAAACAGAGCATGCTGAACATTTCCTGAAAGGCTTCTCAGGATGGCTGCACGCAGACGGATACCAGGGATACCACAAGCTGCCGGGCAACATCCGTGTGGTGGGCTGCTGGGCCCATGCGAGGCGAAAATTTGACGAGGCGTTGCAAACGCTGCCCAAGGAGATGCAAAAGGACTCGCCGGCAGCGATTGGCGAATGCTATTGCTCCCGGCTTTTCAAGCTGGAGCAGGCGTTTGCAGAGCTGACGCTGGAGGAACGATATGAAAAGCGGCTGGAACAGGAGAAACCTGTTTTAGACGCGCTGTTGTCGTGGGCAAATGAGATGCAGGCGAAAACAGCGCCGAAATCCGCGTTGGGCAGGGCCATTCACTACCTGCTGGAGCAGTGGCCGTACCTGACGAGGTATCTGGAGGATGGTCGTCTGGAGCTGAGCAACAACCGTGCCGAGCGCAGCATTAAGCCCTTTGTGATGGGCAGGAAGAACTGGCTGTTTGCCAATACGCCGGGCGGCGCGCAGGCCAGCGCCGTGATCTACAGCCTGATTGAAACGGCGAAAGAAAACAGCTTGGATCCGTACCGATACTTGCTGTGGATCCTGCAGACTGCGCCGCAACTGAGCGAAACTGGCAAAGCATGGGCTGAAAAGCTGCTTCCCGCAAACGCTCCGGAAGAATGTTGTATGCCGCAAAAATAAAAGACCGCCATCTCGGTGAGCAACAGCTCCTTGAGATGGCGGCCTTTTTACGCGGCTTCGTTTTACGCTTACTTTTTATACGTGGGGAGGTTTGACGCTTACCATCGGACATTTGTCTGATGAGCCTTTAACTTTATTGTTTTGTAAATGCTGTGTCTGTCTCTGCAAAAAAATCACTCAATGTGACTCCCAGCGCAACGCAGATCCGCTCAATCGTGGGAACCCCCAACTGACTTCCGCGCATCTCAGCATTCTTCAAGGTTGAATATGATACATCACACAACTGAGATAGCTTGAAAAGAGAGAGGTTACGCTCATCGGCCAACTCCATCACCCTTGCTATCGTATCCATATAATCCCCGCCTTTCTACATCCTATCCCGCCATCAATTCTAAAGGGAATGTAGTCCAATATTCTGCACTCAAAGAACCCTGCCTACAACTTGGAATCTCGAATCTGGCAGGATCACCTTGGGCTCGTATGCTTGATTATAGGACAGCATCACGGGCTGCATGTGCAGGCAACCATAGCTGTCAGTGAATGCGTCCTTTTGTTGTTCATTTGGCTCCTGCTCACTGTACACCTTCAAGTAGCCATCGCCATCATAGACAAAGATGCCGACCTCTCCAACGGCCAAAGTCTCGCACTCCTCTACCCAGACGATCTGACCGTCATGATAAACAGGCTCCATACTATCGCCGGAAACCCGTACACCAAAATCAGCACCCTTTGGAACTGACTTCTCGGGAAAGCTAACCATCTCAAAGTTGCCCTCATCGAGGAATTCGCCGGTACCAGCGGATACCGCAAGATTACTCACAGGCATCTCTATGTACTTGAGAATGCTGACCACCTTTGGCTGCGGCTTATACTTCCCCGACGCAATCAGGTCATCCTTGTACTCCCTGACTTTTGCCAAGCCTGCATCATTGAGTGCCGGTGTATGACTGCTGCAAAAATAAGAAACATCCACATCCAGATCAAGCGCATGACAGACAGCCACCAGCTGATAGGCGTTTGGTAAAGCACTGCCCTTTGCCCACTTATTGATGCCGCTGGGGGACATCGTTACCCCATACTGCCGCAAAAGTGCGCTGAAATCGACGAGGCTGAGGCCAGCCTTGCGGCGTGCTTCATCAATGCGGGCCCCAATAACATTTTCTTGACGCTCTGACTCTGCATTATAGTTTGCGTGATTCGTTATCGGGAGAGAAAGAATTTTAGCTTTGCTCTTACTCATAATAGCGACCGCCTTTTCTGTTTATGGCTTCAGTATATAGCGGAAAACACTCACTGTCAATAGAAAATTGACTATTACTCTACAAATGCGACATTGACATAGACAAACATTCAAATTATTATGAAGGCACACGGACAAGATAAGAGGTGAAAAACACATGGATAGCGAGCGTGTTATTCTGCACAGTGACATGAACTCCTTCTACGCATCCGTTGAGATGATGCTCGATCCCGAGCTCAAAGGGAAGCCTGTTGCGGTGTGCGGTTCGACGGAAGAGCGTCATGGTATCGTCTTAGCCAAGTCGGACTTAGCCAAGAAAGCCGGAGTGAAAACGGGCATGGTGAATTGGGAAGCTCGGCAGCTTTGCCCAGGACTGATCGTTGTGCCGCCCCAGTACGATCAGTACCTCAAGTATTCTAAGCTGGCCCGTCAAATTTACCACCGATATACGGATCTTGTTGACCCGTATGGCATGGATGAGTGCTGGCTTGATGTGACCGGCTCCGGTATTTGCGGAACAGGCATGGAGATCGCCGAGGCGATTCGGCAGACAACAAAGGATGAGCTTGGCCTGACGGTGAGCATCGGCGTGTCGTTCAACAAGATCTTTGCCAAACTCGGGTCGGACATGAAGAAGCCAGATGCAATCACCGAAATCAGGCAGGATAACTTCAAGGAAAAGATCTGGCCGCTCGATGCTGTCGAGCTACTCTATGTGGGAAGGTCCACAGAAAACAAACTGGCTCAATACGGGATCCGCACCATCGGTGATGTAGCAAAGACCTCCCCGGAAACATTACAGCACATGCTGGGGATCAATGGCATCAAACTCTGGAGATATGCAAATGGAACGGATACTTCTCGTGTCATGCATAAGGACTTTGTCAGCCCCGTCAAGTCCATCGGACACGGGATCACCTGCACCGCTGACCTGCAAACACCAGAAGAAGTTTTCCGAGTCATGCTGGAATTGAGCCAGGATGTTGGGCATCGACTCCGTGTCCACGAGTTGATGGCCTGTGGTGTGCAAGTCTCCGTCCGGGCAAATGACCTATATGGTTCACAATACCAGTGTAAGCTCCCATTCAGAACGCAGCTCCCCAACGAAATCGCCGGAGCGGGCTTTCATCTTCTTATGGAGCGGTATCGGTGGGATAAACCAATTCGAGCTGTCACGATTCGCGGTATTGATTTGGTATCGCAGAAGGGAGCAGAGCAACTCTCTATGTTCGTGGATCATCAGAAACGGGATCGCCGTATCCTTCTGGAGGACGCTATCGAGGACATCCGAAGGAGATTTGGGAAACGCGCCATTTCCTATGCCATTCTTATGGGCGACTTAAAGATCCCCGACGACGGCAGGCAGTTGGTGACCATGCCCGGACTTATGTATCAGTAACTACTGCCAACTGAAGGGAAGAGGCTGAACAAGATGAAAATGCAATTCCACAAAGCCGTGGTGAAGGTGCTGGTCGTCGTAGCACCAGACCGCACCAAAACTCCTGTCTCTCTGACTTTTGAAGATGGAAAGGAATATCCCATCGACCGTGTCTGTAGCAGACAGAGAGCCGCAGCAACAAAAGTTGGTGGAACAGGTATCCGTTATACGATTATGATTGGAGGAAGACAGACCTATCTCTTCGAAGACGAAGATCAGTGGTTTGTTGAAGCAAAGAACCTCCATGTATAGGAGATATGCCATTGAAATATCTATCACGCAATGACCTCGAAACTATCGGCGGGAGAGTCATCGCAGCATATAAAAGACTACCGGCTATATCTGGTCAAGCGCTGGAACGAGTAGATATCGACTCCCTCTGTCAAGAGCTTCTGGACCTTCGTATCGATTATGCCCGGTTATCTCTGAACGGCGAAAAAATCGGCCTGACATCTTCTTGCGATATAGGCGTCGAGGTATTCCCAGAAGATCCAAGCTCCACGGAAGAACAGTATTATATGCTTGATGGAAAAACCATTTTGATTGAAAGTGATCTTATGAAAGAGGGCGCCAATATAGGCCGAAGGAACTATACCGTTTCCCACGAGAGCTGTCACCATATTCTGAAAATGCTGTTTCCACACGACTACGGAGCCCAAGCAAGCGGGCGTTCCGTTCACTGTTGTTACAGAAGCAACAGAGGAAATGGAGATTGGGAGGAATGGCAAGTTGAAACATTGGCTGCCATGATTTTACTTCCAGCCGAATGTGTAGTTCGAAGCATGGAGAGATTCGGTCTTGGAACCCAGATGCGCCTTCTAAACCGAGTATTTGCCCCTGCCGATTACAAGAAGTTCGAAGCGATGGCATCATTTATGGGTGCATCTAAAACAGCGTTGTCCATTCGAATGACGCAGCTTGGACTTCTGAAAAGAAATGATCTTTCCGACCCCTATAGTTTGGTTCGAGTCGACATGGATGAGGAGGACCGTATACTATGAAACCTAACTCGTATGAAATCAAAGTTGTAAAGCGTTGCCCGAAATGCAACTGGCGCATTTTTGATAAAGTGACTCCCACTTCGGGCATCATTGAGTTGAAGTGTCCCAACTGTCGAAAGATTGTTGAGATAGACCTGAGTTATCGTACCCCAATCCGCAGGAGAGCTACCTACTATCGAGCATCCTGCCATACTTACACATAAGAGTAAACGACAACAGAATAAGAAAGCTGATTGCACCGAGCCACGGGTCCTTAGATAAGGAAGTCTATGAGACACCAAATTGCCGGGCATTGAGAAGAAAAGGTTACTGCAAAGTGTACCTATCTTCTTGATGCCCGGCTTTTTTGTGCTGTTGCCCCCTAACGGAGGTAACAATGCTGACTGGTTTTTGGGAACCCTATATCGCTCAATATCCTTGATCTCCGATTTTTTGAACCTCACCAAATTCAAAAAATCAAAAGGAGATCAAAAAATGTCCGAAAAAGTTTATGTTCTCAATGTTTACAATACCATGACCGGCCAATACGAACTCATCCAAGTAACCAAGGAAGTATTTCAGACTTACAGGCGAACGAAATGGAATATCGAAGATAGCACGGAATGCTTTTTTAAGCATGAGACGCAGATGAGTTCGCTGATTGGCGGAGAAAATGATGGATACGAGCGGTTCCACGAGTTTATAGATTATGACAATACGCCCGAAAATCAAGCCATTGAGGAGATGGTATTCCAGTCCTTGCATAATGTTCTGGAGCTGCTTCCTCCGAAAGACTACGAGCTGATCTATGAACTTTACTTCAAGAACCTCACCGAAAGGGAATGCGCTCAGAGGCTGGGGATGTCTCAGCAGGCCATCCATGAGCGGAAGAAGCGCATTTTGAAAAAAATCAAAAATAATTTGGACGAGGAGGGTTGTTAAGATACCTGTTTTCTCCCGTATACATGCGAGAAGAAAAATCTCTTCTTGTGAACGTTGAAAACTGAATATCCGGCGACTGATAACGTCAGTCAGCGGGCCCCCGACGAAGGGGAGCAGCGATGCGGCGGGTGCGCCAAGACCCACCTGTGCAGAGAACTCTGCATAAAAGACGGCCTACTAAGGTGACCGAGCGGTACCCACCCAGCCCAAAGCAGCTTTGGCAAGCTGTCTCGCAATGATACCGTTGACCTGTACTCACTGTCCAGCCACAGACTCAAGCAATGGGGGCAGCTCGGAGAGATCCTCGGAGGGGTGAGATTCCCGGAGGGTGGTGCCAGCCACTGGTCAGTTTAGCCGCCCACGATCCGGGGAGTAGTGTCGAATAGGATCATTAGAAAGTAAGAACACAAATACGGCGGGAGCCGAGCCATACCACGGGAATGCGATATTCTTCCAACCACTGGACGGCTCCCGCCTTTTTGATGATAGAAATGTGAGGACAAAACTTGTCCTTAGATTCCTATCATCTGCAATTTTGAAAAGTGCCAATAATTTCGGCATAATTACATTCTACATCAAGGAGGTAACACCATGCTGTCAAACAAGAACACCAAAAACGCCAATTTCCTTTTTATTGCTGATATGCTGAAGGATCTCCTTGCGCAGGAGTTGATCACAGAAAAGGAATATGTCAGGGCGAAAAAGTATTATATGAAGCTTACCGGCGCAGATATCGTATTAGCCCGCTGAAAATTGTGCATAAGGTCAATTCTGCGCTGTTCCAATTGTTTTGGTAGCTATTCAGAATAGTTATCAGTATAATGTGGTTTGCCAAAAGTGGTTGGTATCATATTATGATACCAACCAAAAAACGAGAGAGGAGGACACCGAAATGCCTGAAGTACGGCTCATCACCCCGATCACAAGACAGAGCACGAAGAAGATGCAGGTTGCAGCTTACTGCCGAGTGTCTTCCAACTCTGCCGATCAGCTCAACTCCTATGCCGCACAGATCCGAGCATACAAAAAATGCATCGGAGCACGCGATGATTGGGAACTGGTGGACATCTTCGCCGATGAAGGGCTCACTGGAATGAAAAGCGAAACCCGTGATGAATTTCAGCGGATGATCCGCATGTGTGAGCTCAAGCAAATTGACCTGATCATCACGAAATCCATCTCCCGCTTCGCTCGAAATACAAAAGACGCTCTGGCCTATGTAAGAAAGCTTAAGTTGCTGGGTGTGGGCGTACAGTTTGAAAAGGAAGGCATCTCGACGCTGTCTATGGGCGACGAGATGCTTCTTAATACCTTCTCCGCTCTGGCACAGGAGGAATCGCAGTCCATCTCCATGAACCAACGTCTCTCAATCGTCAAACGCATGGAACTTGGCGAGTATGTGGACAGCAACGCCCCTTACGGATACCGGTTGGTCGACAAGGCATTGGCTGTGTACGAGCCGGAAGCTGCTGTTGTGCGGGACATTTTTGACCTGTATTTGCGGGGTTTCTCCATCAGTGAGATTGGCAGAGAATTGAAGAGTCGCAATATTCCAACCAAGGCCGGCAAGGAGAGCTGGCATCCGTACCGAATAGCCTATATGCTGAAAAATGAACGGTATATCGGCGATAGTTTCTATCAAAAAACTTACCGTGAAACAACGGTCCCATTCAACCAGCATATCAACCGTGGACAGGAAGATCGCTTCTATGCCAAAGGGACACATCCCGGTATCATTGACAAGGATGTGTTCAATGCTGTTCAGCAGCTTATCCAAAAGCGCAAGGAGACTTTCTCCAGAACAACCACCCAAAATATCTATCCGCTTACAAGCCGCATTCAGTGCTCTGAGTGCGGCTCTTTCTATCGGCGAAGGAGTGTGTCGGGTACTGTGAAGTGGGTATGCGCCCTTCACAAAGATGACAGCACGGCCTGTGACTCCAACTACTACAGCGAAGAAAGAATCTACGACGGCTTCATCACCATGGTGAACAAGCTGCGGTTCTCTGAAGATAACATCCTCGGGCAGGTTGTCAATCGGCTTGAGATGACGATGGCAGCTATAAAGCGAAACAATCTGGCAGCGCGCGATTTAAGCAAGAGCATCGCTGAGTTGAATGCGAAATTGCTTATGCTCGAACAGCTCCGTTCCAAGGGATACCTCGCCCCTGAAGTTTATCAGGCACAAGCCAATGAGATCGGTGCAGAGCTGGCAAAGCTCAAGAATGTCAGGCAGGAAAAGTTCAATTCAAAGGCCGCCATCATGCTTGATGAAGTCAAGAAATTAAAAATGCTCATCTTCGAACTGGAAGAACCCCTTGAGGCATTCGATGAGAAACTCTTTCTGGAAATTGTGAAGTCCATCCAAATCAATAAAGAGGATGAAATGTCCGTAGAATTCCTTGGTGGACTACGATTCAGGGAACGCATATAGGAGGCAGTCATGAAAAAGACGCGGTATATCCCATACGGATACACAATGCGCAATGGTAGAACGGTCATCTCCGGAGAAGAAGCGGAAGTTATCAGAGAAATTTTCAAATCGTATCTGAACGGAGCTTCCTTGAAAGCGATTGCTGACGAGTTGACCGACCACCAGATTCCTTATACGCAAAAGAGCGCTATATGGGATAAGGCCCGTATTGCAAGAATCATCGACAACGCCAAATATGCAGGAACAGAAGAATATGATCCCATCATAGATGAGGAAATGTACGAGGCGGCAGTTAATCTGAAAATCGCTCGTCAGTGTAATGCTTGCGAAAATGAAAACGATGCCATCGACCTGCTCCGAGACTTCGTTCGGTGTGACAGCTGCGGACAGCCGATGAAACGCCGCATCAACGCAAAGCATCACATTCGAGAGAGCTGGAACTGTACTAACGATGACTGCGGCATCAGAGTCCGCATCAGCGATGCCCAACTCATCGAAACCATTATAGTCCTCATCAATCGGATTATCCTCAATGACCAGCTGCTCCAGCCGAAGCCCAAGAAACGGTATGAGCCAGATGCGAAGGTCACCAAGGTAGGAAATGATATCGCTCTGGAGCTGGAGCGTGACGCTCCAAACGAGGAGTTCATCATCGAAAAGACCATCGAGATGGCAGCGCTCATGTACGAGCAGAGCAATGCCAAGTTGAACCTCACAGTATCGCTCGCAAGAAAGCTGGCACAAACGATGGTCACGCAGGATGAATTCAATCGAGATTACTTTACCGCCCTCGCCTCATACATCACACTCGGTGAACAAGGCAAGGTGGTACTTCATACTAAGACAGAAACGGAGGTTACGCTGGACGATGGAAGTAACGAAAGTTCCTAAAAAAATCGTCACTGTCATAGAGCCAAAACGCTCCATGACAGTAGACAAAGAAAAATACAGGCAGAAGAAGGTTGCCGCATACTGCCGTGTCTCGACAGACAGCGAAGAGCAGCTCGTCTCCTACGCCAACCAAAAGAAGGTGTACACCGAGATGATCGCCAGCCGCAAAGATTGGTGCTTTGCAGGTCTCTTCGCTGACGAGGGTAAGTCCGGCACAAGAGCCGACAAGCGTCCCGAGTTCAATAAAATGATCAACGACTGTCTGGCTGGAAAGATCGATTACATCATCACCAAATCCGTATCCCGCTTTGCGAGAAATACGGTAGACTGCCTCGACTATGTCCGAATGCTCAAGTCCAAAGGCATCGGCGTCTACTTCGAAGAGCAGCAGATCGATACACTCAAGACAGACAGCGAGCTGTATCTGGTCATCTATGCTGGCTTCGCACAGTCCGAGTCCGAGAGCATCAGCAAGAATATCACATGGAGCGTCCGCAAGAAGTTCGAGGAAGGGACCCCAGTGTTCATGTACAAGCGGTTCCTCGGCTATAAAAAGGGCGCTGACGGCGAGCCGGAGATCGTACCGAGCGAAGCGGCTATCGTGGAACGCATCTTTAACCTCTACCTGGCTGGGGAAACCGTGGACAAAATCTCCAAGATGATGCAGGCTGAGAACTATGATATTCCCAGCAAAACCATCAGCTTTAGCAAAGGCATGATCATGAATATGCTCTCCAACGAGCGATACTGCGGAGATGCGATCCTGCAAAAATCCGTCACCGTTGACTGCATCGAAAAGAAGCGGAAGAAGAACACCGGAGAAGCTCCAATGTACTATGTTCAGAATAACCATCCAGCCATCATCGACAGAGTGACCTTCAACAAGGTTCAGGAAGAGCTGGCCAGGCGAAAAACGAAAACGCCAGGCTCTGCAAAGAGTTCTATCACATCCACCGGAAAGTATTCTCGCTACGCCCTGACAGATGTGCTCATCTGCGGCAACTGCGGTACCCGCTATCGCCGTGTGACATGGTCAAGAAATGGTACCAAGCGCATCGTGTGGCGCTGTATCAGCCGACTGGACTACGGCAAGAAATACTGCAGCGATTCCCCCACCATTATGGAGGACAAGCTGCAGGAAGCCATCGTTCGAGCGGTCAACAAGTTCAACGAGCAGGATAACGCCACCTATAAGGCACTCATGAGAGCAACCATCAGCGAAGCCCTCGGCCTTAATGGAGATCCGGAAGAAGTAGATATGTTGGAGCGAAAGATCGAAGCCTTAAACAATAAGATGCTGACCCTTGTCAATGAGAGTGTCAGTTCCGGCGATGGCATCGAGGCCCACGAAAGCGAGTTCATGACACTGTCACAGGAAGCAGAACTCCTCAAGCAGCGTATAGCAGCCATTCAGGAAAGCACCGCCAAGGATAACGGCGAACAGAGCCGCCTCGAGCAGATCCAAGCCATCATCTCAGAAAGAGAAAGCAAATGCATGGAGTACGACGATTCCATCGTCCGCCAGATGGTAGAATGCATTAAGGTCTATCCCGGCGGCAAGCTGGAAATCATCTTCGGTGGCGGTTACCTTGTCGAAGAATCCGTCTAAGCGTAGGAGATTGAGGGATCATCCCTCTTTCTCTTTCTTTATTTCATCGTGGATGTTCTTCTGAATCGCATCGAGAAGGGCGACCTTTTGCTCTGGTGAACATTCCAACCTTGAGATGTAATTATAAATCAACTGTGCATAGACAGTTGCAACGCACTTGCCAAGTTCCTCCTGACCTTCCTTTGAACCCAGCAAATGAATGATTACTTCCATAGGATCTCCTCCTCATCAGGCATAAGGCCGGATGCATATCGGTAAGGTAGTCAGCACACAATGAAGTATGGGATAATCGCAGACACGCTACCTTTTAATGCCTTTATTTATTGACAATTATAGATGTATCGTCTATAATAACAAGCACAAAGATGATGTGGAGGTGGTGTGCAGAGTGGGACGAAAGAGTGTTGCTGTGCTGCCGCAGACGCAGGCGATTTTAGAACAGCTGGGAGAACAGATCAAGCTTGCCAGATTACGGCGGCATCTGTCTGCCGAATTGGTCGCGGAAAGAGCCGGTGTAAGCCGAGCCACAGTGTGGAATGTTGAAAAGGGAAACCCCTCTGTCGCGATTGGAATCTATGCCGCAGTTCTGCACGCACTGAACAATATGGATAAAGACCTTCTGCTCGTTGCAAAGGATGATGAGCTGGGGCGTAAACTCCAAGACCTTGAACTTACCACGCGCAAGAGAGCACCACGAAACGGAGGTGATTGACCGTGGCATCAAACCAAAAAGTAATTTATGTCTATGAGAGCTTCAAATCTATAACGCCAAACTTCCTGGGGACGCTCTTCGTGGAGAATGTCCGTGGCCGTGAAAGCTATTCCTTCGAGTATGATGCTGACTGGTTAAAAAGCAGTGCAAACTACATGTATCTCGACCCGGATCTTCAACTGTATGCCGGGCGGCAGTATCCCACCGGTGCAAAAAATGTGTTCGGCCTTTTCGCTGACTCTTCCCCCGACCGCTGGGGTCGCCTGCTGATGACGCGCAGAGAAAGAATACTCGCAGAACAGGAAGGACGGAAGCCTCGAAAACTCTTGGACAGCGACTTCCTGTTGGGCGTCTACGACGAGACGCGGATGGGCGCGATCCGCTTCAAGCTGGACAAAGACGGTCCGTTCCTTTCGGATGATTCAGAAACCCCGACACCTCCCTGGACCAGCCTGCGAACGCTGGAGGAAGCCTCCCGCCAATTCGAAAACGATGAGTCCGGTCTCGAGCAGAAATGGATCAATCAACTCATCAAGCCCGGTTCCTCGCTGGGTGGCGCTCGTCCGAAGGCCACCGTTCTGGACACAAGCGGAAATCTGTGGATCGCCAAGTTTCCGTCCAAGCACGACGATGTTAATGTGGGCTCATGGGAAAAGGTCACCCATGACCTTGCAAGACTTTGCGGCTTGGATGTTCCCGAGTCCATGCTGATCGACTTCTCCAAGTACGGAAGCACCTTCCTTGTACGACGGTTTGACCGGAATGGTGCTGCGAGGATTCATTTCGCGTCCGCCATGACAATGCTCGGAAAAACGGATGGGGCATCGGCAGCGGACGGCTCCAGTTATCTTGAACTGGTGTCCTTTATCAAGGCCAACGGCGCTGCTCCCAAGAGAGATTTGACAGAGCTATGGAAGCGGATCGTGTTCAATATGGCTGTTTCCAATACGGATGACCACATGAGGAATCATGGCTTTATCCTCAAGGCGGATGGCTGGCATCTCTCACCCTTGTACGATGTAAACCCTGTTCCGGAAGGTGACGAACTGTCCCTCTGCGTAAACGAGGACGATGCGACGATCTCCATCGACCTTGCGCTGGAGATTGCACCGTATTGTGAGATCAGCACCAAGGACGCAACTGCTATGGCGGCGGATGTCCTGAAAACCGTCCGAGATAACTGGAATCGTCTGGCAGCGGAATGCGGATTAAGCCGGAGCGCACAGGAATATATGCGACCGGCCTTCTCGCTGGCTCTTGAATAACACAGCTTGATTCACCATCAGATCTCCCTTCGAGCAAGGGGGATCTTTTTTTGCCAGTCACAAGCCAAATAGCATTCCGCGTGTGCTATTCCTCAAGGACAGGATCGTCTGCAAGGGGTTCTTCGTTTTCCTCTACAAAGTCATCTTCCGCAGCAACCTTCCCAGAATGCAGCTTCGTCATTCGCAAGGTATATTTGCATTTTCGGTTATAAGCAACGAGCATAGCTTCGGCGTAGCAAAGAGACCCTGCTCCACGCTCTTTAGCGATGCGAGACAACTGCCGAACAGACATGAAGCCAACTCTCTCCTTAAAGGTTTCGTCACGAAGCTGGTCACCAAATGCTACGACCATTCTCGCAACACCGGCTAATACATTTGCCCCCAGAGAGTCGATATCCCCCTCCCATGTACCAACGCAGAGCCGCAAAGTTCGGTCAAGCACATGGTAACCATATTTGGTGTAGATCCGCTCCAGCGTAGCAACCGCACAGATCATGCCATATGCTTTGGTCGGCCCGATAGAAAGAGAATAGGATTCGACCAGCCGCTTAATAACGAGCTGCTGTTCATTTCCCGCTTCGATATTTGCCATGAATATCTCGTAAGGCTTCAGCGGCCGCACATGCTTCATCTGATTTGCAAAAATGTCCGCTTCGTTCTTGTAATCTAAGCTGTCATAAATCATGCACCAAACAGGAGTCTCCCGCGAACCGGATACAGTAGCAACGATCTCTATGGTGTGCTGACCATTAAAGACATAGTTGACACCATCACGGCGGCTCACCTTTACCGGGTTGATTTGGTTCAGGTCGAAATCCTCGATGGCTTTTTCAACCTGAGCCTGAGACAATGGCCGCTGGTATTCCTGATTAGATACGAGATTTTTGATCGGGATCTGCTCGAAGTGGACATTCGGAACAAATCTGCTGAAGTCTTGCATTAGTCTACCTCCCTGATATCTGAGAGCATCTCGGACACCTTCTCCTGTAGTGATAGCAGTGCTTCCTCGAGTCTGCTTTTTGCGCCCGTGGATGCAGCATTCATGTCCGCATTGTTTCTGGCTCTTTCAATGGAACTGACCCACGACGGAACTGTAAGAGTCAAACCGGCGATTTCAGCATCTGGATCGTGCATAGGTGTAATTTTGATAAGTGGTAAAGTCTCCTGCATAGGTTCGACTGGCTCCTCGTCTGTATCAGCAAATTCTTTTCGCGTATCACTATAACTGGTGAAGGGGTGTTGCAGGTCCTCAGGTTTTGACCCAATTCGCCTGATCTCTTCCGGCGGCATTTTCGAAAGGGCCACAAGGTTCTCGTGAGATATTTTGAAAGTGCCAGAAAGCACTTTGCCAGGAAGTTCGGGGTCTGCCTGTCCAACAACGTCTAATGCCTTACTGAAGATCGCATACTTCTGCACAGATCCAGTAGATACATTGTATTGAGCGCTGAACTTCTGGGCTGTGCGCCGAAAAGTATCGCCTCGCTCACCCTTGTTTCTCCGCTTATACTGGTTGAACCCATTGATGTTGGGCGGATGCTTACGCGCTACTTTCTCAAGTTCATACTGCTTTCCAATGAGATATCGTCTGGTTTCCTCCGTGATATTTCGGCGGCCGAGCTGATTGCTGCAGATCCAGACAATCGCTTGCTCTCGGTTCTCAAATGGCATCTCTCGTATAGCATAGGGAATGTGAAGTCGATTGCATATCTCGTAACGGTTATGACCATCAACAATGATGTTATTCCATGTGATGATCGGCTCTCTGCAACCGTCTACTGCAAGATTTACTTCGAGTTGAAGATACTCATCTTTCCGTAAAGGTCGAATGAGCGTCTTAAATTCCGGGTCGATCTCCAACACCGCAAATCCTTTATCCATTGCTGGGAGGTCTCCTCTCATTTTTCTTTAAGGTTTTCATGGAGAAATAGGCTACTCTGTTTGCAACATCCACCTCTCCGCTCATACGATAACTGTATTGGAAGTCGAGAGTACCAATCATGTTGACCAAAGCACACAGGAGTGTATTACTGTAGAACTCAATAGAATAATGGCGTGATGTTTGAACCAACTTCACTCGGTTGGAGGTGCCACCAGCGAGGGGCCGATCTGAGCCAAGTACAGCAATGAACATTTCTTCTGGATTGACCAGAAATTGAACATATTGCGGATTCCCCATTTTGTTCAGGGTGGACTTATGTATGCGAAAGCGATTCCACTTTAAGTCAATGGTCATGATCGCGCTGTTATCCGTACTACCCATTTACACTCCCCTCCTGCACAGGTACCTCTGGTTGATATGCGGTATGGACTGATGTGACATTTTCCACGGATGCCGTGGAGGATACAGAGCTATCCTTGATTCCATAAATCGCGTATCCGTCAAAGATATTGATCTGCAGAGATTTCTGGTGTTCACGATAGGGCAAACCGAACTGATCCTTCCAACCGGCTGGGAATACAGGTGTACGCGCAGTCTTGGGCTTGCCTCCGTCTTTTGCAATACGCTGATAAATCTCGGAGGCGTTCAAGTCGAATACAATCAGATACTCATCATTAGCATGGATGACCTTGCCAATCAGCTTGTACCTGTAATCAATATTCCAGTCCATCAGCTCAAAGAGCTTTGCAAAGAAGAACTTACCCGTCACCTGACGGGGCCTCCTCTTCCCACCAGATGTGTTGCACCACGCGAATGCGTCTCGCTCTGACTCGGCGCAAGGGCGTAGCGCAAGAATGTGCGACTCTCGATTGATCAAGAGTTGGACACAGTCTGCATGGGGAAACTTGTTCAAGCAAGCAGTATTGACATAAACTTTGTAATTGTTGAAGGTGATAGACGGCTCGAAAGTATGAGCGAAGAACTCCCTACGAACCACCTGATACCCATCAAAATCGAAGTCGTCACTAAGTTCGATCACATCGCCTGGTGCCGATGCGTCGATTGTCATTGGCGTGTCCGCATCCTCCTTAAAGGTAATGGTAGTTTCATCATCGATATTGCCGAATTGAGTATTCTGCAGCATCGGTGAGATGAAAGAAACCTGATTCTCTACTTCCATTCTGCTCTCCTTTCATTCGTCTCTGACAAGATTCAGCGCATCTCCAATCTGGCGTAGGCTCATGCTGAGATAGCGACAAAGCCGTCTGAGCTGTTCCGTGTTATACTCTGCCATGATCACATCCTGCTCGGCTTCGGACAAATCAGAAAAGCATCTGTTGACATGTATACCATCACGAACCACGCGGTAGTACACTCCATCAAGATTCCGAAAGATTGGAATATCGTTTTTTTCAGGCATTAAAATCCACCTCTTCCATCTGCTTTATGGGGGCTAATTGCTCTGCTATGAATCGCTGCATTTCATCAAACTTGGTGACTTGAAGCTTCTCACCGGTTTCAAAGAGTTGGCCTTCCAGCCAAAGCTTCCATGCATCTTCACTTTGTAATTCCGGTGAAGATGAGGTAAGTCTGTGAGAGTAAAAGTCACTACCAAACCTGTCTGCCAGTTTCTTAGGAACTGCCCGAATACGCTTTCCTGATACGGAAAGAGGAGAAAGCTCACCGTCGCCGCTGATGGGAGAATCTGTCCCCGTCATGAGATAGGACTGGATAAAAATCTCGGGTTCACTCAAATCAAATAGGAACACCGAATCCCCTTCGTTTTGGAGGAGTCTACCATAGGCCCTGAACTTAAAATCGGTTTCCCAATCGAGCAGTTCGAATAGGGTTCCACCAAATGCGGTACATGGTATCTCTTTGGCATAGTATTTTCCATCGTCAGGTCTTGACCACTGTACGCACTGGCGAGAATCCTTAGAGGCGCGACGAACAGCGAGCTTCCGCAATCCCGGATGAATCAGCAGTTCAACTTTATTGTCCTTCCCAAACTGCCTGACGCAATCTGTGCTGAACTTGATTTGTTTGCTCTGAAATAAGACATACGGTCTTTTGTTCGCATCAAAGAGAGATGAATTCGTAACTTCAAAGCCGCGCAAATCAAAATCTCCAGCTGCCACCTCGAATGTGGCGTCACCCTCTGCAGGCTGTCCGTAATATGTATCGTCCGTGTAGACACTCATAGAAGCCTGTAAATAATCGGCTGCCTTGAAACCTGCCCACTTAGGGCTAATCGTGACAAATCCTTTTAGAACGCCAGATCCAATCACTCGAAGCTCCGGCAGAATAGACTTTCCGCCGTATTTCGCATTATTGATCATGTGCTGAACGGCTATATAGTCATCTCTCGACACGATTGCCTCGTGTTCTCCTTTATACAGGCTCTGCTGCCGTTCCCCTCTGTTTTTCTTGGACTTATGGCTGATCACATCAGGCGTGAATGTCTTTCTTGTGAGAACATCACCACAATGCCGCTCATTCCTCAAGACCTGAATTACGGTGCCGGAAGTCCACTTGGAATTACCAAGGAATGTCCTCTTACCAAGTGCCTCGAGGGTTTTTGCAATATGCGATGAAGAATATCCGGACAGATACATGTAGAATATGAGCTTCACGGTCGGCGCTTCGTCCGGATTGATCACCAACTTGCCGTCAGCATCATGGGAATAGCCCAACAGCTTGGGTGTCAGAGGAAGTCCTCCATTCAACCGCTGAGCAAGCGAAACTTCCATACTGCGGCTTCGAATGCGGGACTCGTTTTCCGCAATGGAAGCCAAAAAAGACAGCGGCATGTTTGTATCCTCGTTCAACGAGAAGATGCATTCACTCTCGAAGAAAACGCCCACTGGATTGCGGAGCTCCGCAAGATTCCGCACCATAGTAATACAGTCGACGGTATTTCTGGCAAGGCGAGAAACCGATTTAGTGATGATCAAGTCGATTTTTCCGGCTCTGCTGTCAGTGAGCATTTGGTTTAGCTCAGCGCGGTGTTTTGTCGAAGTGCCCGAGATTCCTTTATCGGCGTAGATCTTTACAAGCTTCCAATTGGGATGCTTCAAGACGAACTCTTCATAATAGTTCTTCTGAAGTTCATAGGAAGTTTCCTGACCGAGATTATCAGTTGAAACTCGGACGTAGACCGCAACACGCTGATGGACATCTGCATCGTAGAAGTCGACCTGTTTCTTTGCCGGATAGATGACATCTGGCTCTCTTCGATTCGAGTATCGCTTATGTACTTTCTCACGTTCTGCTTGGTCGGCTGCTTTCTTTGCTGATTTACTCATGGAGAGCACCTCTCATATCCAGCTCGTCATCAGGCAAGATTTTCCAGCCGGATGTTGGGAAGAAATAGGGCTCCCGAAGGTCATCACGATAATATGAGGCCAAAGTGTATAGATCTTCTGATATGAAGTAGATGCCAACAGGAGGCTTGCGAGCGGCGAGTATTCTTGCACAAATCGTCATTTCTTGGGCATCTCTGGACACATTGCTGACCTTCTGTGTGATTATGAGATCGACTTTCCCAGCATCGCAGTCAGACAGGAGTTCAGACCATGCTGTAGAGTTCTCCATATACGGAGCGGTCGATCCATTGTCAATATAGAAACCTACAAACTCCCACATAGGATACTGAGACAGCGTAGCACGAAAAACCTCTTTGTTACGTTCGAGATATTCCTCGTCTCTATATTTCGTCTGGTTGAAAAAGCGGATGTACACTGCAACTTTGAATGGGGTTTTGGGATTAGGTGTTTCATGGCGAATGCTTTTCAACCACTGCCTGTGCTGTGCCACAAGAGGAGATACCAAGTTTTCTCCCAGGCACAGGTCAAAAGAAGGGTGTTCCGCCTCATCGTTTTTTTGCTCGACGCCTAATGGCAGCAGTTCTGTGTTTTCCATGTTTCCCTCCGGCATTTGGGCAAGCCCTTTTGGGTGAATTATAGGGAAAATGCTAAAAAATAAGAAGATACCATAGGTCAGCATCTTGACCTATGGTATGGAAATGACAAAAAAATTATCGGATTGGTTACCCAATCCGATAATTAATCATTATTCTGTTTCTTATGCATGGAGGCTTTGACCTCTCGGACAATCTTTAAGATGGTTTCCATCTCACTGCCCGAGCAGTCTTCAAGGAGCTCCGCAAACTCACCTTGATAGATTGCTTTGACCTCCGGTACATCTGGGCGGAGCAAATAGTCTGCAGATACCTGAAGAGCTTCCGCCACTTTGACGAAAGTCTCAAGTTGCATCCCCGTTTTTCCTCGTTCGATGTTGCTAATCAGCGGCAGTGAAACAGAAGCTTCGACTGCCAAATCCGCTTGGCTCATGCCTCTGCTGATTCGAACAGCTTTGATGCGTGAGCCGACCAGCTTCAGATCTTGTTGTTCATACATGACCAGCTCACCTCCCCTTCGCCGGATATAAGCTAACAACTATAATTTAAGTTAGTATATAATATGCGAAGGTCGAGTTTATATAATCGTACCGCTATAAAATAACGGTTCAAATATAATTGAGTTGCCAAAATTTTTAAGGAGGTTTCTCTATGCAACTCAATTACTATGTCCTTGGTCAAAGAATCCAAAAAATCAGGAAGAACAAGCGTATCTCCCAAGCGGTGCTGTCCACCATGATCGACAAGTCCGCTGGATACATCAGCTATCTCGAGTGCGGTACAAAGGTTATGAGTCTCGAAACTTTTGTTGGCATCGCCAATGCGCTGGAGGTGTCGACTGATACGCTCCTGAACAGGCAGCTCACGGGTGCGACTGAGATGTCTAATGCCGAGGCGCAGAAAATCTTCGCCAACTGCACCCCGTATGAAACCTATGTCCTGTTGGATGTGCTGAAAACAACCAAGAACGCTCTACGCTCGCACCACCATCTCCTCAAGGATGAGTGGTGATCATTTTATCAACTGAATATCAAATAGCAACAGACCACAGGTTAAGAGATTGACCTGTGGTCTGTTGCGTGCAAAAAACGATTATGTTTTCGCCCAAAACGATTATGATTTGGGCTTTTGCGAGATTTTTCGTTCTATTGATGCTATAATCCGGACAAGTAAGAAAGGACGAAGATGTATGGTCTATTACACCGGCGATATTCACGGCAACGCGAAAGCGATTGTTGCTTTTGCGCAATACTTTGAACTCACGGAATCAGACACAATCGTCATCCTTGGTGATGTCGGAGCGAACTATTACGGCAACAGGCGGGATCGGTATTGCAAAGATGCGCTTGCCAGAATAAAGCCAACCGTCTTCTGTATTCACGGAAACCACGAACGGCGTCCAGACACTCTCACGGGCTATAAGCAGAAAGAATGGAATAGTGGCCTTGTGTGGTACGAGGATGGGTATCCGAACTTACTCTTCGCCAGGGACGGAGACATCTTCACTATGGAAGGGACCCGGCATCTGGTCATCGGCGGCGCTTATAGCGTAGACAAATACTACCGACTGGAAAACGATCTGCTGTGGTTTGCTGATGAGCAGCCCTCGGCAGAAATCAAGACATATGTGGAAGATCAAATCACGAAAAACAGAATTGACATTGTTCTCTCTCATACCTGCCCCTATAAGTACGAACCGCGGGATGCGTTTTTACCCATGATCGATCAGAGCACGGTTGATGACAGCACAGAGCGATGGCTTGATGGGATAGAAGAAAAAGTGGATTATAAGGCATGGCTTTGCGGACACTGGCACATAGAGAAGCAGATTGACAAGCTTCGCTTCCTGTTCCACGATGTCGTGTCACTGGAAATGATAAAGCGAGGTTTCAAATGAGTCGTTTCAAGAGCAATCTCTACACTGTTGAGCGCCGAGTATGGAGAAACCACAAGCTGTGCTGGATTCAGAACGATGACTTCACTCTCTTTTCAGGACATCACAAAACGAAAATCAAAGAGGAAGATCTCCCGGAATGGTATGTCTTTGGCAGATACTATAAGCTGTGGGGCTTCCTCTCCACAAAAGGTATTACCGACTTGCAGTACATCCCGAACCTGTGGATCAATCACTTCCTAAAAGATGACTGTCTTCTGATCTCCTATGGCGGTAAAATTGAGGAGCATCCAGACAGCACTGATTTTGAAAAGTACAGCGGCGTTGATGAGCGAGTATGGGGCAACGAGATCCTCCATGTGTTGAAAGGTGCCAGGATATTCTCGGAATATGATATTGCCCCTATCATAGAGCAGATCCGTGAGAAGCAGCGCATTCTCATTGAGAACTACCCGGACGAGTTCGGACCCCACAAGTGGAGTTTTGATCTCGATAAATGGATGGCAGAAGAGTACCACTCAGGTCGCCCAACCTATTACAGCAAAGCCATCACAGAAAAGAGAGAAGCAGAGCTGCGAGAACTATATGACAAAAGAGGACAGACAAATGGATGAATGCCGACACGCAATGGAGGAACTCCGCAATATAGTCGAGGGGATCAGCAACCTGCGAGACACAGCATACGCGCACTACTCTTTATTGGTCGAGCAGGTGCTGAAGGATCAAATCACCGACGAGCAGCAGTTAGAACAAATCATGGATGGCCTCTGCGATTTCTGCGATGAGATCCGCTTCATCGATCTTTATCGAAGCCTTTGCCGACACATCTATTACCAATATCCGCAGCTCGTGGGAGAGCATGTGGCTCTTTTCCGTGCGCTGTTTGAGGGGCCCGATGAGAAATGATTTGAGAGAAGATGTATGGAGGTAACCTTCAGTGAAGGTGGCAGATACAAGTTTGCCTGCTACCGCCTCACATATGAAGAAAGCAAGTCTCCAGATAGGATTGCAAAGATCAAAGCCGATCTTGCCTCAAAGGGGAAAGATGGGTATTCCATTGCAATTACTTATGACGTATCTCCCACCCCACCAACGTGGGACACATTCGCCAATTCCTTATTATGTCTGGACGGAAGACTTGAGATGTGGAAGCTAATGCAAGAGAGTTGGCCACATCACAAAGCGGTCGAAGCGCAGAAAGGAGTGAGTAAGATGAGCACATCATATTTCATTTTTACGGAGGTTCTGGCAAATGATCAGTGGCATTGTATCAACCCCCAAGTGATGAAGTTGCTGCCTATCGAACATCTCATTCTTGTTCCAACGCTTCGCTCGGACAGCAGGTATCAGTTTGAAAAAGCATACCGGCAGCTTGAGTACGATGGACACCCGTTCACAGTAGACGAAATGTCAAGAAATTTACAGGCATCGGTGAACGACTGGCTTACCCCAGAGGACAGTGTCCGAATTGCCGTTTGCTACGATGACATCTTGAAGCTACTGAACACTTCCGGCAAAGAACATTCTGCATTTGCTCTTCGATCTGAAGTAGCGGCCTTTCAGAATGATGAATCCGATAGTATTTTGGACTTCGTCTCAGTAGACGAATATCGGAAGATGGAGGATGAACTCAAGAAGGCTTATCAATATTTCGAATGGAATGACCGCTCCGGTGCGTATCGCTATTATGAGAAGATCCAAAAGAAGGTCGCCGCACAGGTCAAGGATTGGAAAGCGATAAACCCTCGGGCAGAAATCACCTCTGTCCGAATAATGCTTTTTTCAACCTAAAGGAAAACACACAGGAGGGTTTCAGATGCAATCGAATAAAGAATCGAACCAAAAGCTGATTGAGCGATTTCCGTTTCTTATGCCCCGTAACCGCTGGACAGGAGAAGTTCCAGAGGATTACGACTATTCCTATACGGAACTGGATTCCATGCCTGACGGCTGGCGAAAGGCTTTTGGGGAGCAAATGTGTGAAGATATCCGTGAGGAATTGGCACATGCCGAGTATCTCGACCAATACCGTATTTCCCAGATCAAGGAGAAATATGGAACGCTCTGTTGGTATGACTTTGGCTGTACAGAGCGGATGCTTCGTGACATCATCCCCAAATATGAGCACCTATCGGCGAGAACTTGCATCAGATGTGGGAACCCTGCAACAAAGGTTTCTACTGGCTGGATCAGTCCCTACTGTGACACTTGTGCTGGAAAAATCAGTCATGCCGAGAGATTTATTTCCATTGGGGAATGGCTTGATAGAAGCAGCAGTGAAGTAACATCGAAAAGGAGCCTAAATGAAAAAGATACCCACTCTCTTTGAACGAGAATTTGAAAACCATCGAATTGTCAGAATACTGCCAAATATCAGCCCTGACCTTGCTTGGGTCATGGCCGGCGAAGGCGTTGCTACCATCAAATGGGACGGTGCCTGCTGTGCAGTCATCAATGGTGTTTTCTACAAAAGATACGATGCAAAACATGGAAAGCCCGTCCCGTCTAACGCAATCAAGTGTCAGGAGAACGCAGACCCTGTCACTGGCCACTTGCCTTGTTGGGTACCTTGTGACCGAACTGCAACCAGCGATAAATGGTTCTGGGATGCGTATGACAGAATGGGAATTGTACCGGATGGAACATATGAGGCCATCGGCCCGCATTTCAGATCTAATCCCCACAACCTTGATACCGATATTTTCAAGCCCCACGGGAAAGACATTGTTGAACTGGATCGGAGCTTCGAGGGCATCCGCACTTATCTGGAAACCCATGTGATTGAGGGGATTGTCTTCTGGAAAGATGGACAGCCTTGGTGCAAAATCAAGCGCACGGATTTCGGACTCCCGTGGGGGAGATGATTACCTGAAGAAAAATGGTAGGTACCACCCATGAGAGAAAAACCGAGATATTACCGACTGGAACTGGATGACTATTCTGCTGCCGCTTTTACCAGTTTCGGAAAATACTATTACGGTACAACGGAGGACTTTCGTTGCTTCTTTAGAGAGCTCACCATTGATATGGCTCTGAAGAAACAATTTGGGGATCTGATATCTAGATTCCAGTCCTTCGAAGAAGGGCAGCAAAACATCAGCCACTACATTGCTTACAGGAAGATACCGTTCCTCGTTCCCGCGCATCTGCTCCACAAGGAAACTGTCATCTTGGAGAATTACGAATGGGAGCACACTAACACATGGGGCTTACCCTACTATATGCGCTGTGACAAAGTCGAATCGGAACATCTCTGGTTTGCTTGTGACGGAGAATACTGCCGCACAGTCAAAGCTGTGTTTTCAAAATTGCAGTATGCTGGGGATGTCGGTCAGTGGAAGCATGTGGGAACAATGCTTTGGGGATTTCCGTGCATTCTCGCTGGGAACCAATTTGGCTTCCGGAATCGGTTAGCGGAATCGGAGAAGCAATTTAAGACCATGGAGGAAGTCCAGCAGGATTGGGAGGTGTTTCTCAAAAGCCCAGATCCTGACTATTCGGAGTTTTGCAATGACATCTTTGGTGATGGCTGACACCATAGGGGGATTCCATGAAAGAGAAATATCAAATCAGATCTCAAGGAAGCAACCTGACAAAGTATCTAGCAGAACAAGAATCGATGAACACTGGCAGGTCTTTCTTCGGCTGTGTCTTCCACTTTTTTGACACTTCATATCATCCAAGCACAAAGGACGAGATCATAATAAACTCACAGAAAAAGAGATTTATATCTTCATACCTAGAAAGCAAAGGCCAAACGGAGGTATGCAGCATGGGCAAATGGCTTGGCTACATGGTGGAACTGTACCACGATGGTCAATGGTACAACATCGACCAGTGGCATCGACACGCAAATGGACAACTCAGACACCACTTTCTGTATACTGCGCCGGAACGAGATATTCTCTCTAGTGCACATGATGAGCTGGCTCTTAGTAGAGAGAGAATCTGCTTTTCTGACCTGGCAGCAGAAACCCAGGATATCATCTGTGCAGAAAATCCAGCTTTCGAACGCAGTACATTCGACTCGTGGGATTTCTTCATTTGGGGCAGCTTCTCTGATTTAGAGACACTGCTGCAAAAGCTCGCTGCAAAAGAAAACGATAAATGCATTTCAAAGGACTTACTCGAAACACTGATCTTCATGATTCGAAACCAAGTCCAGATTTTCCAACAAACCATCCCGTACTCCGTGGCTGATAGGTCATCGGAAATGCCAATCAGGATTATTATCTGTGAATTGTGATTTTTTGATAGCTATTCGCTCCGAAATATGGTAATTGTTCGTGTTACAAAGAAGGAGGTGGAACACCATGATTTATGTAATGTCTGATATCCATGGACAAAAGCGGCGCTTTGATTCCGTCATGAAGCAAATCAACCTGCAGCCGGATGACACTCTTTATATCCTTGGGGATGTGATAGATAGAAATCCAGATGGCATCAAAATCCTTCGTCAGATCATGGCGATGTCAAATGCCAAAATGCTTCTGGGTAACCACGAATTAATGATGATGAATGCTCTCTACTACCCACCCCCAGAGGATGAGGAGTGGCCTGAATACTACTATGAGCGTAAGCAGTCTCTGTGGTATAGAAATGGAGGCGAGATAACACATAATTATCTGAAGCACATAAAGAAAACCGTTCGTCAGGAGATATTCGAGTATTTGGAGAAGCTGCCTGTAAACATGGAAATCACGGTGAATGGCAGGCAATTCATTCTGACCCACGCAGCGCCTGCCGAGCTGTATGAGACCTACGGTCGTAAATATGAGTGTGAGCGAGACTTTGCCGTCTGGATGCGATTTGACAGTTTCCCTGTTCTGGAGGACTGTACAGTCATCTTCGGACACACGCCAACTATCCATTTCCAGTATGATAACCCAATGGCAATATGGGATGCAAAGAGCTGGATCGGAATCGACTGCGGCTGTATGCTCCCTGAAAAGGGTGACCCTTGGTCAGGAGCACTTGGAAGACTGTCGTGTCTCCGATTGGATGATATGCAGGTCTTTTACTCCGAGGAACCTCAATACGACAATCCTAAAGAATCGGAGGAACAGCATTTTGGATGATGGTAAAGTAACGATTACAATAGAAATCGATGCAGAACTGCTGGTGCAGGTAACCGAGGTGCTAAAGCCTTATGGCCTCACGCCGGAAGAAGCCGCGGTGCAGTTCTTCGAATACTGTGCCGACCCAAAGACACAGGATCATGCGATTACACTTCTCAAAAGGTGGAAAGAGGAACAGGAAGCGCAAGAGAGGAATAGCACCAATGCTAAGTAAAGAAGGGTTCTGCAAAGCACTCCAGATGATAAAGGAGCAAGAGTCCATCGACGAACAGTTCAGCAAAGCACTCGACCTAGTTGGCAATGGTCACTTTGTATTCGGTGCCGAAAACAAGTATCTTCTGGCACTTAGAGATGTTTTGAAAGAAGCGGTCAATGACCAATACGACTACATCGATTGGTGGCTGTATGAAGCGACCGATGACTATACGGTATGGGAAGCAGATTGTACCATGAAGTATTGTCTCAAAGAGCCAGAAGCCCTGTATGATTATATAACTGGTATGCTAAAACCTATCCCTGTATCTTCCGGAGAAAGCACATCATAGTAGGAGTAAAGGAATGTCAAAATGAAAAGACTGCCGCCACTATCCGAAATGGAACGCATCGAGCAAACCCTACTCGTCGAAAAACTGGATGAAATCCTGGAACGCATTGACAACGAAGACATCGGATTCGTAATAACAGAAAACGGTCTACCAGATATGGTCCTAATACCATTCCGCTGGTTTGCCGAGAACTTTCCGGATGAAGTGCCTGACGGTCTAAGAAGCGCCGATTACAAATCCGGATAGATTTCACCACTGAGGAGCCGAGAAAAGGTGGATGAGAAGTTTAACAGAATACCCGTCAGCGTCATCCATCTTGACAAGGATGGCACAGTCATAGATGTGAAAGATTACAACCTCGATAAAGTCGAACCTGATTTGTGGGCAATCAAAGGGCTGGCTGCATCACTGCTCCCTGTCATTCGAGAGTTCTATACGCACGAAGAAAATGTTCAAGCATTTGAGGCATGGCTCTATGGTGTGCTGACCATTAAAGACAGTTGATACCATTCACGGCTCACCTTTACCGGATTGATTTGATTGAAGTCGAAATCCTCGATGGCTTTTTCTATACGGAAATCATCACAGAAGTGACAAGAGAGCGGCGGCTGTCGCTCTCTTGTCTCCTCATTTACCTATTATACATTCATTTCGCTCGAATCACTTCAAGCCCATTCAGTGGCATGGGCCGGATTTCTTTCAGGGAAGAAATCAATTTGCTTTGCCAAATCCGTTTTTAGTCCTCGTCCTTGTATACCTTCCTTTCAGGTATCCATCCAGTAGCTTTTCATGTGTATGCTCATAAAGCTCATCGGAACGCAGCAAGTCAACATTTGCTTCGACACCGACCACAAACGCAGTTGCGGCTGGCTTGTCTTTAAACCCTTTAATTGTCGTCAGATATGCTAATGCAGTTTCCGTGTCGAGTCCTAGTATAAACTCTATGCAGGCTTCGCTCTGCAGCACCTTGGCAAAAAGGGCCAGTTTCTCTTGGCAAGTTCCTTCATACATCCTTTCTGACATCAACCGTTCGATAAAGGCTGTGTTTTCTGCCATGTATTCCGATGTATTCTTATAGCCGGGTTGCTGGAACATTCTCAAATAGACCGGCCATAGGATTTTCCCGTGTTCACCATCCTCTGGCTCAAACCTCCTCAGCGCACGGGTTTTACAAGATACATACCGCTCATACTGTTTGAGATCGAAATATCTCTTGTAAACCTGCTCTGGCACAGTATAAATGGTATCGAAAGAGCATAGCAACTGTACAGTAGTTTTTGTTATTGTTTTGCTCAAATCACTACTATTAACGGCATCAACATATGCCTGCTGCAAGTCTTCGTCCTCTTTCAATTCACCATTCTTTAGCATCTGCCCTTCCCATTCAGAGTCCATAATCCGCGTTGCCGTCATGAATCGAATTTTTTCAGTGGTAGCATTAAGATTTAATATCGCTTCAAAAGCACCTTTAACGCTGTTTTTTCTCTGCGCAGACATATATCTATAGCGCACCATGTCAAAATCCAATGAATAGAAAAGCTTACTTGCCACCTCAGGAGCAAGTTTTGCAATAAATAGCAATATTTTGTGCGACTCGGTGGTTCCTTGTTTTCTCCTGTTAAAACACCTTGACAGCATTTCAACTTCGTTCTCTGTAACCAAGGAAGGGGGGATCATGCTAATCACATCCTCAATAGGTGCATAGAACAATCGCTGCAGTTCAGTTTCTGTCATAACAGGACACTCTTCGCCAAACAGAAACTTATACCGCCTCCAGGTTTCCGGTTTCTCCTTCAAAACAAGCTCACGGATGGCCATAAGATAATCATTATTTTCTATCAACCAAGCCTGCTCTTCCTGTAATGCAGTCACAACACTATTGCAGTCAAACGGGATAGGATCCTCACGAGATAGCATTTGCAAAACAACATCTACCCAATGCCCATATATCTCCATCTCCTTTGTTACTGCAGGCGTATATCCTTCAAATCTGCCAAGCGTCGAAATATAATCCGTTGTCTGTTCGGATAATCCCTCCTTGCTTTCCTCTGCTACCATATTAACAAGATGCTGGTACTTCCCAAAGAGAGACTCGCATATATCCCCCTTACCATTGCTTATTGCAGTAAACACCAAGTTCTCAAAATCAGGGGTAATCCTCATCATTTTTTTCTGGTAGTCCAGCATGTTTGTTAAAACTGAGGCATCCTGCAGCAGTTCCCATGCTGCTGTCAAGAATTTCCGCATATCAGTCTGTATTGCCTCTACATTTGCTTCGTGCACGAAGCGTTCAGTCATATAGTAAGCCATATCCGTGTTGAAATCCTTGCTGGCGGTATTGACTATCTTCAGTGCATCAAATGTGGTAACATTATCCAGTTCTTCTTTTGAAGCCATCTTATGCACGCCAAAAAACAATGAGCGATATCGCTGTATTTCACCTGAGAACTCCCTGCATAATTCCTTTCTCAACTGAAGCAGGGCTGTTTCTGAAAACTTTTCCTCCCATACTCTGACAAAATCAGCTGCATGCGCTGCAGTATAAAATTTCCTGTCAGTGTCAAAACGGAGCATCTTTTTAATTTGCATAATTGTTTTTTCAGTTGCATCAGATGAATAGTCGAGTTCACTCATCCACTTAATGATTTCCGAAAAAGCATGTTTTAACGCTTCTATGTAGAGTCGCTCAAACGAAAAAACTACATCTGGCAACGGCAGTTCCAATCGCTTGCGCTCCTCGAAAGTACTCTCAATAATCTTGGAGTGGCCCTCTATAACTTTGCTAATTGATTCCTCCAAGCCTGCTATTTCTTCACCGTATAGTATCGCTCGTTGAACTGTACGCTCGTCCACAGTGAGAACTTTGCTGTTTTGGGGATAGTTGTAAAAATACATCCGATAATTATTGTCAATCTTTTTAGATTTTACAAGTTGCTGTATTTCACTCCTATAACCTTCGCTGATACCCGGCAAAATTTTGGCTATTTCCTCGTCTTTAAATCCATTTTTTAGATAGAGATTCACAAGTTTTTGAAAAGCCTGCCCGTCTGTTGCATAAAAATCCTCTTCGAATTCCGTGGTTATATAAGCAACTATGGCACACTTTTCGAACTCTATATCCCCACCAGCATTTCCGCTGAACCTTTCATGTAAAGATTCAAAAAGCGAAAAAGCTATATTGAGTCTGTCTTTTATCTCTCGAAGTCCCAGCCTTGTTCCGCGAATAATCCACTGAATACCTGGAATGTTCAGCATCTCTCCTTCCCATGCGATACCAAGCTTCTTGATATCGGCCTTCTTTTGTGTAAGCAGCCCATTTAGAATAGTTTTATAGTCATCAATATTTATAGTTTGCAAATTCAGAACATAGTCGAACAGCTTTTCGTACAGATGCCCATATTCTTCTCCCACATTTTCTTTTGAACAGAGAAGTGTTTCTGGCTTTACATTGATAAGAAAAGTAACTTTGTTCCGGTACCGACATTGTTGCCCAGCCACACTGTCAGGGACATAGTACTTTCGTAGTTCCTTTAGAAAATTAACAACGGCCTCATTATCATCGGTTCTGTCCAAATCTTCAATCACTACAATATAGTGCTGACCTTTCCTCTTTAATATAGGCCCCTTTTTTAAAAACGTTTTACTCTTATATTGAAGAACATCTGAGCGATAAAATTGCATAATCTCATTGGCATCAATCTTTCGATCTCCTTCCGACTTATTTGAGGAAAATATGATTTCTGCTCGTGTAATTACAATTGCTACGAGTATCACTGCCGCCAGTAGCATACACCACTCAATGATAGATGCGGCTTCTCCGAAAAACGGAATGGAGACCTCAAGTTTCTTTGGAAAGATGTATCCCAGTGAAAAAAGCACAAGTGCCATTAGGATGCTTATCCAGTAAGGAAGTTTATCCGTCTGAACTTTCAACAATCCATAATTTTGACTCAGACGGCGACTCACATAATTGCCTTTTCTCCAGTTAATTTGACTAATAAGCTGATAAACAAGTCCTTTGTGGAGTTCTGTCGTATCTCCACTAGGTATGTATGCCTTTTGGCTTTTTTCACTGTCGGCGTTCCCTTTGCCTCCTGTTGGGAAAAGGTTCGACCACATAGATATCTTGATAACTCTCTTTTGCGGGTCTCCCTTATATTTTCCCTGTAAAAGTTCAACAATACTGGTTTTGCCTGCGCCAAAAGGAGATGTCAGTGCAATCATTTGTCCACCAGCTGTAATAGCTGCATCCAATTTTTCCACATAGGTCGAGAATCCGATTACATCCTCATCCGCAGATGTAATCGGCGTGTTCATAAATACCAGCGAATTAAGAGTACTTGTTGTTTCTTTCTTTTTGCACATATACTACCCTTTCCCGAAAAAACTATATGCTATTTTTCAGTATATCCAACCTTGTCCAGAATTGCAATCATTCCCCAAATATCTATCGTCAAAGTCTACAGAGTTTCCATTTGAAAGTTCGTATTTAGCAATACATAACATGTCGAATTCAATATTTTTGCCGATTGATGCAAATTGACTGCTTTATTCTGAGCAATCTAATCTAAACAGCTTCTGTAAAAACAAGGTACATCTATTTCGGTCACTCTTAAAAACGCCCATTTCTCCGCTATCATGAGAAATTGAATGCAAAAAAATATGGCTGAAACAGCCCAAAGCCGCTTCAGCTCTCGATTTATTCTATTTTCAGTATGTATCTAAATTGGTTACACATGCCACTGAGAAGTCTGAAACCGTAAGGTTTCGGACTTCTTTTTTTCTGTTTGACCCTTTATCTGACCCTTTAACCGTTTTGCAGCTTCTTCCCACAGATGGTGTGCTGCATATAGGCTTCCATTCGATTTGCACTGTCCTGTTTCAGCACCAGTGAAAAAAGGGCAAGGGAAAAGTTCCTCAACGCTTTTCCCTTGCCCTTTTGCATCTGTCATGGTATACAGCTTAGCACCGGTTATTTGAGTGGCTCCTCGCCGCGGTGCAGATCATTCCAATCGCTGACGAATTCGTCGGGGGTCCAGTCGATATCGTCATTTTCGGGATGCGTGATGAGGCCGTCGGCTGCGGCTGCGGCGGCGATGGCGGTGGCTTCGCTGCGGGGAAGGGAAGAGAGATACCTGACGCGGATGTCGCTGACGAAATCCCAGTAGGCGGCGCGGGCAAAGGCGTCGATATTCGCGGCTTTGATGCCGAGAAGGCCGACGAGAGGCTCCTGCTCGTGGGCGTCGTACCGGTCCTGAATCGTCTCGAAAATATCGTCCGCGTCGCCGCCGTATCGGGTCAGCAGAGAAATGAGGTTCGTTTCGGGAAAAAGCTCCTGAAAGCGCGCGGAAACGGAAGTGGCAGCCATAATTGTTCTCCTTGCAAGATCATTTTGTTGCCTATAGTGTCACACAACGGGGCGTAAAAGTCAACATGGATGAAATCACTTACTGCGCGGGCTGCGATTCTCGTCATGCGGCGGTTGACAGTGCTGGTCAACTCGTGCTATGATACGAAAACCAACAATCATACTATGTTTGTGGATGCGAAAGGTGTAACGCAGACATTTTCCCAACGTCAGGCGAAGGATCGGCGAGAGCCGATAAGAATAGCTTGACGATCAATCTGCTTGAATTTTTCAAAATCGGGGAGAGAGTATGCTCAATCAGTTTTCAAGAACGCAGCTGCTTTTAAAAAGAGGTATTTGCCGCAGCATGCGGCAAATACCTCTTTTTATTATTTTGATTTGAAATTCAACGGAGTGACAGCGTTACGACAGCTCGTCCCCGTCCAGCAGGGCCTCTTTCAGCGTGCGCCAGCCGAGCACCGCGCATTTGACGCGCGCGGGCATATGGGCGATATCACGGAGAGCCGAGGCCTCTTCCAGGCTGTCGATCTCGTCTTCCGACGCCTCGCCCTGGATCATTTTCAGGAAGATCTCGCCCATTTTCAGCGCGTCTTCCTTCTTTTTGCCGACGATCATGCCGAGCATGATGTCCGCCGACGCCTGCGAGACGGCGCAGCCGTCGCCGACGAATGCGCCGTCCGCGATCACATCGCCGTCAAGCTTCAGCTTGAGGAAGATGTCGTCGCCGCAGCTCGGGTTGACGCCCTCGAGCACGATGTCGGCGTCCGGCAGGTCGTGCTTGAACTCCGGATGCAGGTTGTGCTCAGTGAGAATTTCATTGTAAAAGCTTCTATTTTCCATAACCCATTCGCTCCCTTAGCGTGGAAATGCTGTCAAGCAGCCGGTCTACCTCGGATTCCGTGTTATAAAACGCGAGGCTTGCCCGCGCGGTGGACGGATGCTTCAAATAGGCCAGAAGCGGCTGCGCGCAGTGATGGCCTGCGCGGATGGCAACGCCGTCGCTCGCGAGGATCTCACTGATGTCGTGCGGGTGAACACCGTCCACCGTAAAGGTGATGATGCCGCAATGCTCCTCGGGCTTTTCCGAGCCCAGCACGTGGACGTGCGGCATCTCGCCGATCGCGTCCATCGCGCGGCGCGTCAGCGCGACCTCTTGCTGATGCATCGCTGTAAAGCCGATGCTCTTGACATAGTCAATGGCCGCATGCAGGCCCACGGCGTCCGCCGCGTTGACCGTGCCGGCCTCGAACTTGTGCGGGAGCTCGGCGAAGACCGCACCATCGCGGGTGACGGATTCGATCATCTCGCCGCCGGTGAGGAACGGCGGCATGGCGTTCAGCAATTCTTCACGTCCGTAGAGAACGCCGATGCCCATGGGGCCGTAGACCTTGTGGCCGGAGAAGGCGAAGAAATCCGCGTCCAATGCTTGCACGTCCACCGGAATGTGCGGCGTGCTCTGCGCGCCGTCGACGACCAGCACCGCGCCGGCGCGGTGCGCCAGCACCGCGAGCTCGCGGATGGGATTCACGCGGCCTAAGACGTTCGAAACGTGCGTGCAGGCGACGATCTTTGTTTTTGGCGTGATGAGGGCTTCGACCTTATTTAAGTCCAGCGTGCCGTCCATTTCGCATTCCATAAATTTGAGCGACGCGCCGGTCTGGCGGCACACCATCTGCCAGGGGAGAAGGTTGCTGTGGTGCTCCATGATGGAGACGAGCACCTCGTCCCCGGCCTTCACGTGGGAGAGACCGTAGCTGTAAGCCACTAAATTGATGCTCTCGGTGGTGTTGCGGGTAAAGATGATCTCGCGGCTGCTCTTCGCGTTCAGAAAGGACCGAACGGCCTCGCGCGCGTTTTCGTAAGCCTCCGTCGCGGCGATGCTCAGGGGATAGAGGCCGCGCAAGGGGTTGGCGTTCTGACTTTTATAAAACTCCGTTACGGCGTCCAGCACACACTGCGGGCGCTGCGCCGTCGCGGCGTTGTCCAGATACGCAACATCCTGACTCTTGAGCAGGGGGAAGTCGTCCCGATATGCATGCGCCATCTTACAGCACCTCCTCAAGCTCAGAGAGGATCGCGGCCTGCGCCGCTTCATCCTCGATCGTGCGGGCCAGCCGCTCGATGGCGGCGCGGGCCATGATGTTTTCCGCCTCCGCTGCGGAAATGCCGCGGCTTTCAAAGTAGAACAGCGTGTCCTCGTCCAGCTCGCCGATGGTCGCGCCGTGGTTGCCGACGACGTTTTCCTCGGCGCACAGGATCAGCGGCACCGTCTTGTTGACGACGCCGTCGCCCAGCATCAAAACCGTCTCCTGCTCGCTGCCGACGGAGCCCGCGGAGCCCTTCTTAAAGTCGATGGTCCCGCGGAAGATCTTCTGCGCGTCGTCCTTGAGCGCACCGGCGGCATTGATTTCGCTCGTGGTCTTCTGGCCCCAGTGGTTCACGACAAGGTTCATGTCCACGGTCTGCTGTTTCTGGCCCAGATACCCGATGCCCGCCGTGAAGCCCGCGCCATTGCCGTTCAGCTCGAACTGGCCGTCGCTGTACACGTCGCCGCGGCCCAACAGGATCTGGATCAGCTCTACCTGACCGTTTTCGGCGCACTCGCCGCTCGTCTCCAGACGGAGCAGCGAGTCTTGTGCCGCATTCTGAATCTGCACGAGCCGCACCTTTGCGTCCTTTTCAACGTGGAGCGCCGTGCGCACGAGCAGGCCCTTTTCCGCTCTCAGCGTTTCAAACACCGTGACGGTCTGGCCCGCGGGCGCGTGGATGTCGACCGTCTTCTCGCCGCGCTCGCCAGAGCCAGTGATCTCAAGCCGCTCGGTCTGACCGGCGGCGGTGATTTTCTCTTCGCCCAAATCGTCGGCCTGCCCCCAGGCGATGGCCGTTTCGTTCACACCCAGCCGGTTCCAGGTGCGGGTCGGGAGCCGGTTGATCAAAATCGTATCGTTCATATCCAAACTCCTTTCAGCCAATGCTGCCCTTCATCTCGAGCCGGATGAGGTTGTTCATTTCCACCGCGTACTCCACCGGCAGCTCCTTGGAGACATTGTCGGCAAAGCCGCTGACGATCATCGCGCGCGCGTCTTCCTCGCTCATGCCGCGGCTCATCAGATAAAAGACGGCTTCGTTGCTGATCGCGCCGATCTTGGCCTCATGGCCGATGGCCGCGTCCTTCGTGCGGATGTCCATTGCGGGGATGGTGTCGGAACGGGACTCGGAGTCCAGCATCAGCGACTGGCACGACACGGCGGACTTGGCGCCCTTGGCGCCCTTTTCCACGACAACGCTTGAGCGGAATGTGCTGATGCCGCCGCTCTTGCTGATCGAGCGCGTGTTCATATAGGAGCTCGTGTTCTTGCCCACATGAACGACCTTCGCGCCGGTATCGAGGTTCTGCCCCGCACCGGCGAACGTAACGCCGGTGAACTCCATGCGGGAATTGTCACCCTTTAAGATGCTCATGGGGTACAGGCAGCCAACATGGGAGCCGAAGGAGCCGGAGATCCACTCGATCGTGCCGCCCTCTTCCACCAGCGCACGCTTGGTATTCAGGTTGTACATGTTCTTCGACCAGTTTTCGATCGTCGAGTAGCGGAGTTTGGCCCCCTTTTTGACGTACAGCTCCACGCAGCCAGCGTGGAGGTTTGCCACGTTGTACTTCGGCGCGGAGCAGCCCTCAATGAAGTGCAGGCTCGCGCCCTCGTCCACGATGATGAGCGTGTGCTCAAACTGGCCGGCGCCCTTGGCGTTCAGTCGGAAGTAGGACTGCAGGGGAATGGAGAGGTGCACACCCTTGGGCACGTACACGAACGAGCCGCCGGACCACACCGCGCCGTGGAGCGCCGCGAACTTGTGATCGTGGGGCGTCACGAGCTTCATGAAGTACTTGCGCACCATGTCGGCATATTCGCCCTTTATGGCGCTCTCCATATCGGTGTAAACCACGCCCTCGGCCGCCACGGAATCCTTGACGTTGTGATAGACAAGCTCGGAGTCGTACTGCGCACCCACACCGGCGAGGGATTTTCTCTCTGCCTGCGGGATGCCAAGGCGCTCGAAGGTCTCCTTGATGTCCTCCGGCACGTCCTTCCAGTCGTTGCGCATCTTGGTGTTCGGGCGAACGTAGGTCGCGATATGATCCATATCAAGGCCCTCAATCGACGGGCCCCAGTTGGGGATCTTCATTTCATTGTAGATCTGGAGGGATTCGAGCCGGAACTGCTGCATCCACACGGGATCGTCCTTCTCCTTGGAGAGCTTTTCGACGATCTCCGGCGTCAGGCCGGATTCCATTCGGTACGCGTCGTTTTCCGCGTCCCGAATGTCGTAGACACTGCGGTCCACATCCTCCACGTAGGTTTTTTCTTTCAAATCTGCCATGTCAAGAGCCTCCCGATTCAGTCTTCCTTCAGGCTGCTGAATCCCTTTTCGTTGATCTCATCCACCAGTTCGGCGCCGCCGTTGCGGACGATGACGCCGTCTTCCATCACGTGGGCTGCATCCACATGGAGCGCCTCTAAAATGCGGGTGGAGTGGGTGATGATGAGAAGCGAGCCGTGCGTCCGCTCGCGGAACAGGCGCACGCCCTCGCTGACGGTGCGGACTGCGTCGACGTCGAGGCCAGAGTCGGTCTCATCGAGAATCGCGAGCTTGGGCTCGAGCATGAGCATCTGCAAAATTTCGGCCTTTTTCTTCTCGCCGCCGGAGAAGCCCACGTTCAGATCACGTTCGGCATAGCTCTCGTCCATGTTCAAAAGGGCCATGGTCTCTTTGAGCTTTTTCTTGAAGTCCCACAGGCGCAGGCGGTCGCCGGTCTTCTGCTCGAGCGCGCTGCGGATGAACGCGCTCAGCGTTGCGCCGGGGACCTCCAGCGGGTTCTGGAAGGACAGGAAAATGCCCTTTTTCGCGCGCTCGTTGACGGGGAGCTCCGTGATGTCCTCGCCGTTAAAAATGATCGAACCGCCGGTTACGCTGTAGGTCGGATTGCCGGTGATGGCATAGCCCAGCGTCGACTTGCCAGTGCCGTTGGGGCCCATCAGCACATGGGTCTCATCCTGTCCCACGGCCAGATCCACACCGTGGAGAATTTCCTTTTCCTCGACCCGCACGTGCAGGTTCTGAATCTCTAAAAGTGCCTTACTCATATTGAACCACCTTATCTTCTTTCCGTGCCGTTCAGGACGGCCGGTGTTTTTTCATTGACTCGCATGAATTGCGCCAGCGTATGATTGTCGACATAGCTGTTGATCTGGTCTTCCAGCCCCTGCCAGAAAAGCCGCGCGTCGCAGTCGCAGGAAGCGCCGCAGCCGGAGCCGTCCTCAGACTGGCACGCGATCGGCGACAGATTTCCCTCCACCGCCCGCAGAATTTCACCTACGGGGTAATCCTCGGGGGAGCGGGTCAGGCGGTAGCTGCCCGATTTGCCCACGGCGCTCTCGACCAAGTTCGCACGGCTCAGCGCGGCCATGATGCTCTCCAGATATTTTTTGGAGAGCTGCTGGCGCTGCGCGACATCGCTCAGGCGATGCCATTCGCTGCCTCCGTGCTCGGCCATATCCAGCATGACCCGCAAAGCGTAGCGCCCTTTTGTTGAGATCATCATGCGGCATGCCTCCTTGCTCATAATTGCCTACCTTGTAGATAGGAATTTTAACGCTTAATTCCTACTGTGTCAATAGGTGTTTACAAAAAATTTGATTTATGATGATAAAAAGCACTGTGCAGCTGTGACAAATGTCTGCCGCGCAGCGCTTGGACGGGAGGAAAGAATGAGGATAAGTTCATATTGTCGTTACAGTTTGTAAAATGATTTAGTATGATAACGGTATAAAATGGTTGAGTATCGTCAACCGTGTGCTCTGCGCGCTCAAACTGCAAAAGTACGTCGATGCGCGCACGCTGTCCAGAATTTCCGGCGTCTGCCTTGATTTTCTCGTCGTGGCGGCAGTCTCGTCCATCCGTCTGGATGTCATCGTGGATCACGCGATGTCCATGCTGCTCATTTCCATCGCTGCGCTGGCCAGCATGCTGTTTTACTTCTACTGGCTCGCCCCGCGCGTTTTCAGCGAGGACTGGTTTGAGCAGGCCATCGTCCACTTCGGTGTGAACACCGGCGTGACCGCGGTGGGCTTTATGCTGCTGCGCGTTGTCGACCCGGACCTTGAGACGCTTGGCTCCAAAGCCTACGCCATTCAGGCGCCCTTCACCAGCCCGCTCTTCGGCGGTGACATTGTCACCGCGCTGATCCCCATGGCGATCGCGACCTACGGCAACGTAAAGGTCGGCCTTGTCTCGCTCGCCATCTTCGCTGCCTGCATTCTCATCGCCATGCTGCTGGGCTGCTGGCACAAGCCCGACAGAGCCTACAAAAATCAGAAGTGATCCGCGACCAACGATTGAAAAGGAGAATTTCTACAATGAAAGTTGAAATGATTTATCTATCCCAGGAGGACGTGATCCGCTGCGGCGGCATGTCGATGGACAAGGCTATCGACGATCTGGAAGAGGTCTTCCGCCTTTATGACAAGGGTGACTATATTCTGCCCGGCAAGATCGTGATGAAGCGCCCTGAGCCCAACGCTGAAGAGACGACGAGACGCATCAACACCATGCCCGGCTACATCGGCGGACGGTTCAACATGCCCGGCATCAAGTGGGATCGGCAGCGGTCCGCAGAATCCGTTCAAGTACGGCCTGCCGCGCGGCTCGGCCGTGATCGTGCTGAACGATCCCGAGACCAAGGTACCCTTGCCGTCATGGACGGCACACTCATCAGTACGATCCGCACCGGCGCAGTAACGGGCGTTTGCGCCAAGTATATGGCGCCCTCGCGCTCGAAGACCGTCGGCCTTTTCGGCGCGGGCCCGCAGTGCAAGACGCAGCTGATGGCGCTCAAGGCGTCGCTGCCGCAGCTGGAAAAGGCGTATGTCTATGACCTTTCCCGAGAGAGAGCGGAAAAATTTGCGGCGGAGATGTCGCAAAAGCTGAACATGGACGTGCAGGCGGCGAGCGACCGCCTCGCCGCGATCGAAAGCGGCGACATCCTTGTGACCGCGACGACCGCGACCGAGCCGATCATCCACGGCGCGGAGATCAAAAAGGGCGTTTACGTTGCTCACCTTGGCAACAACGAGGTCGACGAGGAGCTGATCCTGCGCGCGGACAAGGTCGTCATCGACGATTGGCAGACCGACAAGCACCGCATGGGCGACACGATGGCCTACATGTTCCGCGACGGCAAGATCGACGATTCCCGCATCGACGCGAGCGTCTCCGACCTGGTGGCGGGGCGGAAGTCCGGCCGCGACAACGACGACCAGCTCACCTACACCTGCAACGTCGGCCTCGGCCTTTACGACGTGGCGATCGCCGCGCGCGTCTACCAGTATGCCAAGGAAAACGGCATCGGCCAGAAGCTCAAGCTCTGGGACGAGCCCATCATGGTGTGATCGATCCAAACTTGATAGGTACGACCACTCTTTACCAACCTTTTAGACAGGTCCGCTTTTTAGCGGGCCTGTCCACATTTTTTCGCGGCAGAGCAGCAGGGGAGATGCACCTGCAAGGGGATTTTGCCTTTACAGAGGACGATTCCTTGAATATAATGGATGCAGATAAAATTTGGCGGCGCTGCGAAAAAGCGGCGCTGCGGTGAAATCGACAGGAAACGGAGATGTCATTATGCCCTGCACTACTGTACTGGCCGGTAAGCTGGCGACGAATGACCGCTCGACGATGATCGCCCGTACGGACGACGGTCATTTTGATGAGAAAAAGCTGATCGTGGTCGAGCCCGACCAGCAGCCGAAGATTTATAAAAGCGTAGAGTCCCACGTGGAGATCACACTGCCGGAGAACCCCATGCGCTACACGTCCTGCCCGAGCGTGGACCCGAAGCACGGCATTTGGGCCGCGACCGGCATCAACGCCGCGAACGTCGGCATGACGGCGACGGAAACCACGACCTCGAACCCACGCGTGCTCGCGGCCGACCCGATGGTCGAGCTGCGCGAGGCGAAGGATGGGGAAGAGGAGCGCTGCGGCGGCATCGGCGAGGAGGACATCGTTGTCCTCGTCCTGCCCTACATCCGCTCCGCGCGCGAGGGCGTGCTGCGCCTCGGTGCGCTTCTGGAGCAATATGGCACCTATGAGTCGAACGGCATCGCCTTCAACGACGAAAACGAGGTCTGGTGGCTCGAGACCATCGGCGGGCACCACTGGATCGCGAAGAAAATTCCCGAGGATCGCGTCATCATCAACCCGAACCAGTTCGGTATGGACTCGTTCGACCTTGAGGACGCCTTCGGTGCCCGGAAATCGCATCTCTGCTCGGCAGACCTCAGAGAATTCATCTCGGAAAACCATCTGGATCTGAATCAGGATGGCAAGTTCAACCCGCGGGATATCTTCGGCTCGCACCGCGACATGGACCACATCTACAACACGCCGCGCGCGTGGTTCATGGGCCGCTGCCTTGCACCGCACACCTACCGCTGGGACGGCGAAAACGCGGACTTCACGCCCGAAAGCGATGACATTCCGTGGTCCTACGTTCCCGAGCGCAAGGTTGCCGCGGAGGATATCCAATACCTGCTCTCGTCCCACTATCAGGGTACACCCTACGATCCCTATGCGGGCCATGCGGAAAAAGGCGGCATTTACCGTCCTATCGGCATCAACCGCACGGGCGTGACGACGATCTGTCAAATTAGAAGCGACGTCCCCGATGCCATTAAGGGTATCGAGTGGGTGTGCTTCGGCTCCACGACATTTTCCGCGTGGCTGCCGGTATACACAAATGTCCCGCAGATGCCGGACTATTTGAGCAATGTGACGCTCGACGCCGAGACCGACAATCTCTACTGGGTCAGCCGCTTTGTCGGCGCGCTGGCCGACAAGTGCTACGGCTCGTGCATCCAGAATGTCTGGGGCTATCAGGACACGGTGAATATCCGCGGCAGACAGATCGTCCTTAAATACGACAGGCTGATGCGCGAGAGCGGCGACTTCACGCTCGCCGCTCAGGCGAACGACGAGCTTTGCGCGATGGCGAAAGAGGAGAGCACGCAGATCCTCAACAAGGTCCTGCGCACTGCCAGTGAGCAAATGAAAAACGGCTTCAGCTTTGCTGATACCTGCGTCAACAAGTGAATAAAAAGCGGTTCTCTCCCAAGCGGGAGAGAGCCGCTTTTTTGTTATCCTTTTTCAATTTGACCCAGCCAAAACGAGAAAGGACGACAATCATGGAAGAAAAAAGAATCGTAAAGCCCTGGCAGGCAGGGCTGATGCTGCTCGTCGGCATCGCCGTTATCATCGTGGGCCTTCTTGTGATGAAGCTCAACAACCGCATCGTGCTGGCGCTCGACGGCGTTATCATGTGCCTGATGGCGTGGTGCTTCGGCATCCCGTATGCAGAGCTGCAGCAGGGCATCAAGGAGACGGTCTCGTCAATGATCGTGGCCATTTTGATCCTGCTGGCCGTCGGCGTGCTCGTCGGCACGTGGATGGCGAGCGGCACGGTGCCGGTCATGATCTACTACGGCATGAAGGTGTTGACGCCGGGGCTGTTTCTGCCGGTCGTCTGCATCCTCTGCACGCTGATGTCGACCATGGCGGGCACGTCGTGGGGCACGCTCGCGACGGTCGGCGTCGCCTGCATGGGCGTTGCACAGGGTCTCGGTGTGCCGCTGCCCGCGGCCGCGGGCGCGGTCTGCACCGGCGCGTTCTTCGGTGACAAGGTCTCGCCGCTGTCGGATTCGCCCGTCATCACCGCCACGGTGTGCGAGGTGCCGCTGATGGACGGCATTCGCCACGCGCTCATTTCCACGGGGGCTGCGTATCTTATTTCGCTCGTTTTCTACTTTGTTTACGGCCTGCGCTATTCCGGCGGCAGCGTCGGCGGGGAAGTGTATGAGGATATCCTTTCCACCGTTTCCGCCGAGTTCTGGCTCAGCCCCGTGCTGCTTCTGCCCGTGCTGGTCGTGGTCGTGCTGATTTTGATGAAAAAGCCGACGATCCCGACTTTTATCGCCGGCATCGCCGCGGGCGCGGTGATGGCGATGCTCTGCCAGGGTGTCAGCCTGCACGACATTCTGACGGTCATGTACTCCGGTTTTTCCGCCGATACCGGCTCGGACGTTGTGAATTCGATGCTCAACCGCGGCGGCTTTACCTCGATGCTCTCGACCATCGGCCTTCTGATCGCGGCGGGCATTTTCGGCGCGCCGCTCCGCACGGCAGGCGTTGTGGACGTGCTGCTCGCCTTTGTGGAGCGTATCGCGAAGACCTCTCGTTCGATGTCGCTCGGTGTGCTGATCCTGCACGCGGTGTTTTTCACGATTACGGGCGCTTATTATGTGTCCTATCCTGTCGTCGGCGGTATGGTGAAGGACCTGTATCCGGAATATCATCTCGACCGCAAGAATCTGATGCGCACGATGCTCGACACCGGCACGGGCCTTGCCCCCATGGTGTCGTGGTCGACTACGGGCTCTTACACCGCCACGACGCTTGGCGTTTCCAATCTGGCATTCGCGCCGTTTGCGCCGATGCTGTGGCTGTCGATCGTGTTTTCTGTCATTTGCGCCGTGACCGGCATCGGCACGGCCAAGGCGAAGGAGGACTAAGGTATGGAACGGATTTTACAGCGCTGGTACGATATGATCTCCATCCGTTCGGTCAACGGACACGAGGCACAGATGGCGGATTACGTGGCGAATGTCCTGCGTGAGCTCGGCATGGACCCGCATTACAGCTATTTTGAAGAGGACACCGCGCGCGAGCGCCCGTCGGTCTGGTCGGTGCTCGACAGCGGCCGGCCCGGCAAGACCGTGCTGCTCATCGGACACCTCGACACCGTCGATGTGTCCGACCGCTGGAAGACCGACCCGTTTACCCCCACGGAGATCGACGGCAAGGTCTATGGCCGCGGCGCGATGGACATGAAGGGCGGCCTCGCCGCGATCCTGGAGACGCTGACCTATTACGCCGCCCATCTCGACGAGATCAACGGCAAAATTTTGGCCTGCTTCGTCGCCGACGAGGAGGGCCTGAGCAAGGGCACCTATCAGCTTGTGGCGGAGGACGTCATCCACGCCGACTACGCCATCATGGGCGAGTGCCGCTACGACAATGTGGCTGTCGGCTTCCGCGGCCGCTACAGCTTTGAGGTGACCGTCCACGGACAGACCGCGCACGCCAGCCACTATCCCGAGGTCGGTGAAAACGCTCTCATCTCCGACGGACGCCTGGCCGCGGCCATCGAGGCGCTGCCGACGCTCCAGCACCCGCACCTCAAGCACGGCACGTGGTGCGTGCGCTATATGGAGGGCGGCAATCCCGGCACGCTCGTTGTGCCGGAGAAGTGCTACCTCTTCGTTGACCGCTACGTCGTTCCGGGCGAGACGGACGAGATCTGCATTGCGCAGATCATGGAGGCGGCGGAGCAGCTCGGCCTTTCCGGCAAGGTCGACGTGCGCCTCAAGCCGAGAAAATCGCCCTACATGCAGTCGTTCGCGGTGGAGGAGGATCATCCGCTTGTCAAAATTTTGCAGGAGGAGTTTTACTCCGTCACGGGCAAGGATCTTCCGTGCGCGTATGACGCGTCGGTCTGCGATTCGAACATTTTAGCCGTTTCCCTCGGCATTCCGGTCGTGACATTCGGCCCCTCGGGCGGCAACATGCACGGTGACAACGAGTACGGCTATGCATGGCAGGTGAAAAACTGCGGCGAGGTCTACCGCCGCACTGTCGCGCGCCTTTTAAGCGGCGAAGTATAAAGAGAAAAAAGAGGCAGCCTCGGCTGTCTCTTTTCCTTTTGCATTTCACGCAGATTTTACATTTCTTTGCTGGTTTTTGACAAATCCCTCTGCTATACTGTATTCGATGAAATTTGGAGAGAAGAGAGGAGAAGTGATACGAATGGATACTTACAATATGATCGATTTTAACGAAAAGAAGGGCTTCATCTGCGATATGGACGGCGTCATCTACCATGGCAACCGCGTGCTGCCGGGCGTGGCCGAGTTCATCCAGTGGCTGCACGATGAAAACAAGGAATACCTGTTCCTGACAAACAACAGCGGCTACACGCCGCGCGAGCTGAGCCAGAAGCTTGCGCGCATGGGCCTCGATGTGACGGAGGAGCACTTTTATACGAGCGCGCTCGCGACGGCGGCGTTCCTGCGCGATCAGGCGCCCGGCTGCTCGGTCTTTGCCATCGGCGAGGCAGGCCTTTTGAACGCGCTCTACGACGCAGGCATCACGATGAACGATGTGAACCCCGACTATGTCGTCGTGGGCGAGGGACGCTCCTATTCGCTCGATACGCTGACGAAGGCGACGAACCTCGTCTGGAAGGGCGCAAAGCTCATCGGCGCGAACTCCGACGTTTCCGGCCCCATCGAAAACGGTATTGTGCCCGCCTGCCGCGCGCTCGTCGCGCCCATCGAGATGGCGACCGGCACGCAGGCGTACTTCTGCGGCAAGCCGAACCCGCTGATGATGCGCACGGGCCTCAGAATGCTGCACTGCCACTCAGCCGAGGCCGTCATGGTCGGCGACCGGATGGACACCGATGTGATCTCCGGCATGGAGAGCGGCATGTCGACGGTGCTGGTGCTCTCGGGCGTCTCGACGCGCGAGACCATCAAGACCTACGCCTATCGTCCGAGCATGGTGTTGAACGGCGTGGGCGACATCGTGAGCCTCGCCCGCGGGGAAAAGACGGAAGATTGAAAATTAAAAAGGGAAGCGTGAGCAGCGGCGCTTTGTTGTATTATGGGGACGCTTAGTTTTCCTCCCGTGCACGCAGGCCTGCGACGGACGAGATCGGCAGCGAGAAGCAGATCGCGCCCGCTTTGGTGCCGGGGCCGGCCTGCTCGTTGATCGAGCGCATGATGGCGGCCTTTTCGTCCTTGTGGGCGATGATGTAGATCATATCCTTTTCGTCGGCAAGGCTGACGCTGAAGAATTTTTCTCCGCGCGTGCCGCCTGTGCCCTTGGCGTGCAGCACCGTTCCGCCGCCCGCGCCCGCGGCGCGCGCCGCGTCCATGACAAAGTCGGAATAGCCTTCGTTTAAGATGACGGTGATGAGTTCATGTTCAAAGTTCATGTTCGGCGCTCCTCCTGCTTTGAGATCGTCGGTGAGATAGGACAGTGTCTTGCCGCCGGCCACGCTCTTGAGAGGCACGGTCAGCATGACGCCGTTGCCCGGAATGTCGATAAAGAGCTTGCGCTTGGCGGAACGGATAAGCGAATCCGCCTCCTGCGCGCTGCCGACGGCGGCGATAACGCACTTTTCCGTCGCGTCCAGCCCATAGATGGCGAGGTGCTCGCTCGTGGCTGTGCCGCGCGCGGGCATGCTCAAGATGAGGTGCAGCCCCGCCGCGTGGTAGAGCGAGCCCATCGCTTCGCCGCGGTCGTGATCCGTGATGGCAATGATGTAATAGAGTTCCATGTCAGCAGGCCTCCCACAGTTCGATGATCTCGTTGTCGCCAAAGTCGGGGAGCTGGGGCTCCTGCGAAGCATGACGGGATTTGACAACGTAGATGGCTCCCATCACCTGCACGGTGATGAGCGGCATCATCGCAACGAGCGCGACAAGGCCGAACGCGTCTGTCATCACATTGCCGCCGAGCGCTTCGCACGCGCCTGTGGCGAACGGCAGCATGAATGTCGCCGTCAAAGGACCTGACGCGACGCCGCCGGAGTCGAACGCGATGGCCGTGAACGTGCGCGGCACGAAAAAGCTCAAAGCCAGCGCGATAAGATAGCCGGGCACGAGGAAATACATGATCGAAATGCCTGTGATGACACGCAGCATCGCAAGCCCGCCTGCGGCGGAGACCGCGATGGATAAGCTCATGCCCATCGCCTTGGCAGAGATCGCGCCCGCGCTTAGCTCCTCGACCTGTTTGTTGAGCGTATGGACGGCGGGCTCGGCGTTGATGATGAACCAGCCCATCAGCATCGCAAGGGGGGCAAGGAGATAGACCTTCCACTCCTCGGCCAGCGCGGCACCGAGCGCGTAGCCCAGCGGCGAAAAGCCGACGTTCACGCCCGTGAGGAACAGCACGAGACCTAAGTATGTATAGAGGATACCAATCACGATGCGCATGAAAGGCAGCTTGCGGAGCTTGAGCGAAATGACCTGAAAAATCAGGAAGAAGACAACGATCGGCAGCAGCGCCATTGTCACTTCCCATAAATACTCCGGCAGAGCATGCAGGTAGTCCTTGCCGAGCTCTACCGTGGTGGCGACGCCAGAGACGGCGCTGCTCTCGCCCTGCGCGGGCTGCGTTTTGTAGATCGCACCGAGCAGCAGCACCGATAAGATCGGCCCGATCGAGCACAGACCGACGAGGCCGAAGCTGTCCGCCTTGGCATTTTCGTCGCTTCGAATGGACGCAACGCCGACGCCGAGTGCCATGATGAACGGCACGGTCATCGGCCCCGTTGTCACGCCGCCGGAGTCGAACGCGACGGAGAGGATGCTCTCATCCGACAAAAACGCCGCGGCAAAGACGATGGCGTAAAATACGATCAGCATCGTGCGCAGCGAGATCGAAAAGAGAATGCGCACCATGCACAGCATCAGAAAGAAGCCGACGCCGACCGAAACGGTCAAGATCAACACCGTTGTGTCGATCTCCGGCACGTTGCCCGCGAGCACCTGCAAATCGGGCTCCGCCACCGTGATGGCGACGCCGAGGGCGAAGCTCACGGTCAGGATGAGCGGCAGCTTGCGCGATTTCGTCAGCTTGGAGCCCATGTAGTTGCCGATGCGGCTCATCGACATGTCCGCGCCCAGCGTGAAGAGCCCCATACCGAGGATCAGCATGGCCGTGGCAATCACGAACGAGAGCATCAGTCCCGCGTCTACCGGCACGAGCACAAAGCTGATCGCCATAACGATCAGGCTGATGGGCAGGACGGAGGCGGTGGCTTCTTTCAGCTTTTCCATTAAGATCTGTTTCTGATACAAAACCTCACTCCTTTATCAATTCAATACTTCCAAAAATATCATAGCAGAGATTCGCCGCGATGAACAGGAAAAAAGGGTAAAGGATGTGTTAAGCTTGTTCACCAGACGTGGACGAAAACAGCGGAATGGTCAAACCATCCCGCCGCTTTCCCATTTTTAATGCATATTATTTACTGTGCCGCGTGCGCACATCCGCGCTCGAGAGAGCGGCGGATGTTGCCGTCGAGCATTCCGCCGAGATCATCGATGAACGAATCCGGCTCGCCCTTCATGCCGCTGCCGATCCATTCAAGCGTCAGCCCTGCGAGCGCTGCCGTGTAGAAGCGCGCGAGCGCCATGATCTGGCTTTCGCTGACGTTCAGGCCCTCGGCCTCCTTGCGGATGTAAGAAAGCATTGTCGTCAGGATCGTTTTATGATAATATCTTGCCAGAATATCGCTGTGGGCGGAGTTGTGCAGGTGCAGGATCATGCGCTTGTTCTCCGCGGCGAAGGATGTGGCGGTCAAAAATGCCTTCTGCCACGAGTCATAGCCCTCCACGCGCTCGGAGAGCTTTTCAATCTCCGACTCGAACACGTCCTCGGCCAGCGCGTAGATGTCAGTGTAGTAATAATAAAAAGTGTTCCGCGTGACCTCGCTTCTCTCCGCGATGTCGCGGACGGAGATCTTGTCGAAGGGACGCTCTGCCAGAAGCTCGATGAAGCTGCGGCGGATGGCGTTTTTGGTGCGCAGAGCCATGGGTGGGTTCCTCCCTTTCTCGATTCGCTTTCATTCATTATATCCGATATGGGAAAAACTTGCAAGTGACAAAATCGTGAAGATTTAACGAAATCTTTACACTATACTCGCCGCTTCCTGTCGGAAACTTGGTCAGCCTCGCGGGAGTGTGAAAACTTTGTGCGCCTTGCGGACTTTGCCACTTTCCCCGCTTCCGTATTCCCGCTATCATCAGACTGTCAAAAACTGAGACAGCGCTCTTTCCCCATGCGAACGAGCAGAAAGGAAGCGAAAGCGATGAAAACCTATTTCACCTCTGAGTCCGTCACGTGCGGACATCCCGATAAAGTCTGCGACCAGATCGCCGACGCGGTGCTCGATGACATCCTTGCCAACGATCCCGACGCACACGTCGCCTGCGAGGTGACGGCCTGCACCGGCGAAGTTCACCTGATGGGCGAGATCACCTCATCCTATGTGCCGGACTATGAAGCCATTGCGCGCAAGGTCATCGCCGAGATCGGCTATACCGTGCCCGACGTCGGCTTTGACGCCGAAAACGTGCGCATCCGCGTCAGCATCCACACCCAGTCGCCGGACATCGCGCGCGGGGTTGACCGCGGCGCGCCGGAAGAAGCCGGCGCGGGCGATCAGGGTATGATGTTCGGCTACGCCTGCTGCGAGACCGGCGCGCTGATGCCGCTGCCCATCACGCTTGCGAACCGCCTGACGAGAAAGCTCGAACAGGTGCGGCGCGAAAAGCTGCTGCCCTATCTTCTGCCGGACGGCAAGGCGCAGGTCAGCGTCGAATACGAGGACGGCACGCCCAAACGCATCTCCGCCGTCGTTGTCTCCGCGCAGCATAGCGCGGAGGTCGGCATCGACGCGCTGCGCGATGCGATCTTAGAACAGGTCATTTTCCCTGTGCTGCCGCCGGAACTGCTCGACGAGCACACAGAGTATTTCATCAACCCGACGGGACGATTTGTCGTTGGCGGGCCCGCGGGCGACAGCGGCCTTACCGGCCGCAAGATCATCGCCGACACCTATGGCGGCATGGCGCGCCACGGCGGCGGGGCGTTCTCGGGCAAGGATCCGAGCAAGGTCGACCGCACGGGCGCTTACATGGCGCGCTATCTCGCCAAGAACATTGTGGCCGCGGAGCTGGCCAGCCGCTGCGAGATCGAGCTTGCCTATGCCATCGGCCTCGCCGACCCTGTGAGCGTGATGGTCGACACGTTTGGCACGGGGCGCGTGAGCGACGAAAAGATCGCGAGCTGGCTTATGGAGCATATCGACATGCGCCCAGGCAGCATCACGTCGCGCTTTGAACTGCGCCGCCCGATCTACCGCCGCGTCTCCTGCGGCGGACACTTCGGCGAAAATGCCGTGGGTCTTCCGTGGGAGTGGACCGACATCGCCGAGGTGCTGCAAAAGGAAATTTTATCATAACATTATCTGCGAAGGCGGGGAGGAACAGCATTGAAAAGCAAACGGAGCAGAACCTATCTCGTCAGCGGTCTCACGCTGGCGCTGATCTTTGTTGCCATCATCCTTGTTTTCCGCGACGTGCTGCCCGATATCGTCAAGGACCTGAGTACTGTGCCGTTCTGGGGTGTGCTGCTCCTGCTCGCACTCGGCTTTGCCTACGAGGCGATGGAATCCGTGCTATGCCTCGTCATCATCCACCACAAAAAGCCGGACTGCACGTTTATTGACGCGCTGCGCGTGACATTCCTCGGCGTGTTCGGCAATATCACGACGCTGGGTGCGGGCACGCTGCCGATGCAAAGCTTTTACCTTTACAGGCGAGGCCTGGACGCAGGCAGCGGGCTCGGCATCATGGCGAGCGAGTACGTGCTGCACAAGATATCCGTGCTGATCTACGCGACGGTCGCGCTGCTGCTCGGCGGCGACTGGCTGGAGCAGAGCGCCAGCGGCCTTGCACGCTATCTTCTGATCGGCTATGTCATCGGCGCGCTCATCGTGATCGCGCTCACGCTGCTCTACATCTGGGATAAGGTGCTGAAGTTAGTGCTGATGCTGCTCGGCAAGTTCCCGCACACGCCGAAGTGGGACGAACGCCGCGAAAAGTGGGCGAATAGTCTCACCGAGCTCAACCGCGAGGCGAAAAAGGTGCTGCTCGTTCCGTCAATCCGCGTCAAAGGTATCGCCGTGAGCCTTGTGAAGCTCTTCGTGCTCTATTCCATCCCCTATGCCGCGCTGCGGCTCGTGGGCTGCACGGCGCTTAACTTTGCGCAGGCACAGCTGCTCGCCTCGCTGATGCTGCTCATCACAAGCGCGCTGCCGAACGTCGCGGGCGTGGGCCCGATGGAGTTTGCGTTTTTGCTGCTCTTCGCCCCGTGGGCGGACACGGCAATCGCCTCGTCGGCGCTGGTACTTTATCGCGTGGCGACGTATTTCTTCCCGTTCCTTCTGAGCGTGATCGTGTTTCTCCGCGAGGAGAAGAAATCTTTGAAAGGCTTTGATGCGCAAAGCGCTTGAAAATTATGACGGCCTGAAGCCGTCGGGGGATTCCCGCACCGTGCGGGAGTGCGCTAAAGGGGGATACTCTCTTTCTCGAAAGAGAGTATCCCCCTTAAACCCCCGAGAGAAAGGA
>OHCF01000042.1_pt1 | contig 105299 bp, 88 predicted proteins | sample 1577511 | NCBI WGS metagenome assembly OHCF01 (sample SAMEA3879568, study PRJEB24766) | human gut metagenome | biome: human-associated habitat; feature: feces | place: USA | collected 1985/1987 | reverse complement strand
AGTATTTAATGAGGATAGAGGGCAATTATTAGCTGGGCTCCCGGAAAAGGGAATCGGGAGGGTGATTAACGTCGGCGCGTCCATTGAGACGACGAAGACGACGCTCGCGTTGGCGGAGGCGTATGATTACATCTATGCCGCCGTGGGTGTGCATCCGAGCGATATTGACGGGCTGAACGAGGAGACATATTCCTGGCTCAAGGAGCAGACGGCACATCCGAAGACGGTAGCGATGGGAGAGATCGGTCTGGATTATTACTGGGACAAAGAGCCGGAGGTGCAGGCGGCGCAGCGGGAATGGTTCGTGCGTCAGCTTGCACTTGCCGGGGAGACGGATCTCCCGGTAATTATCCACTCGCGTGACGCGGCGGAGGATACCATGCGGATCTTAAAAGAGACCGGAAGATTCCGGGAACATCCCGGTGTCATTCACTGTTACTCGTATTCGCCGGAGCAGGCAAAAGAGTACGTGAAGATGGGATACTGCATTGGTGTGGGCGGTGTGGTTACCTTTAAAAATGCAAAGAAACTCAGGCAGACGGTGGAGCAGATCTCTCTGGAATACATTCTGTTGGAGACGGACTGCCCGTATATGGCCCCGGAGCCGTACCGCGGCCGCCGCAACGACAGCCGCTATGTGCCGCTCGTTGCGGCAAAGATCGCGGCCCTGCGCGGCCTGACCCCGGAGGAGGCGGGCGCGCTGACCGCCGCCAACGCGCGGCGGCTGTTCCGCATCCCGGACGGAGAGGAGGCGAGTGCATGCGTCACGCCCTGATCACCGGCGGCAGCCGGGGCATCGGCGCGGCCGCCGTGCGCGCCTTTACGGCTGCGGGCTACGCCGTGAGCTTCTTCTATGAAAAAAACGACGCGGCGGCAGCCGCCGTCTCGGCCGAGACAGGCGCAGAGGCCGTCCGCTGCGACGTGGCAGATGCACAGGCTGTGCAGGATGCCGTTTCGCGCCTGCCGGAGACGGACGTGCTCGTGAACAACGCGGGCATCTGCCACTACGGCCTTCTCTCGCAGATCACACAGGCACAGTGGGACCGGCTGTTCGCCGTGAACGTCGGCGGCATCTACCACTGCGTGAACGCCGTCCTGCCCGCCATGCTGCACAGGCAGAGCGGCTGCATCATCAACGTCTCTTCCATGTGGGGGCAGGTCGGCGCGTCGTGCGAGGCGTGCTACTCCGCCACGAAGGGCGCGGTGCTCGCCCTGACGAAGGCGCTGGCGCAGGAGCTGGGGCCGTCCGGCATCCGCGTCAACTGCGTCTCGCCCGGCGTCATCCTGACGGACATGGTCGCAAACGTCGCGCCGGAGGTGCTCGCGGAGCTGGCACAGGAGGCCCCGCTCGGCAAAAACGGCACGCCGGAGGACGTGGCGCAGGCCATGGTCTACCTCGCCGGCGCCGGGTTCGTCACGGGCCAGAACCTGCCCGTGAACGGCGGCTTCGTGCTCTGAGGAAGCTCTGATGAGATCAGCAAGACCGGAATTCCGGAAAATGGGCCTTGACGCGCTCCGTTTTCTGCGATATAGTGTAATTGGTGCGGTAGGGCCGTACCTTTCCGAATACAGATAGAAAGTAGAGAGTTTCCCTATGACAGTGCTTCTGAAGGTCTTCACTCTGCTCGGCGGGCTTGCGTTCTTCCTCTATGGCATGAACGTGATGTCCGGCGGACTGGGAAAGCTGGCAGGCGGCTCGCTGGAGCGCTCCCTCAAAACGATGACGAAGAACCGCTTCGCGGGCATGGCGCTCGGTGCGGTCATCACCATCGCCATCCAATCCTCGTCCGCTATGACGGTCATGCTCGTCGGCCTGGTCAACTCGGGTATCATGCAGCTCGGGCAGACAATCGGCGTCATCATGGGCTCGAACATCGGCACGACGCTCACGCCGTGGATCCTGTCGTTGTCCGGCGTGAACGGCACGGGCTGGATCCAGCTGCTCAAGCCGGAGAATTTCTCCCCGATCATCGCGTTCATCGGCGTTGTGCTCATCATGATGTGCAAAAAGCCCCGCAAGCGCGACATCGGCAAAATTCTTGTCGGCTTCGCCGTTCTGATGTACGGCATGACGCTCATGGGAAGCTCCGTTTCCGGCCTGGAGGATTCCGCGGCCTTTACGAGCATCCTGACGGCGTTTGAGAACCCGCTGCTCGGCGTGCTCGTCGGCGCCGTCGTCACGGGCGTGATCCAGTCCTCCGCCGCCTCCGTCGGCATCCTGCAGACGCTGGCCGCCACGGGCCAGATCTCCTATGGCATTGCCATCCCGATCATCATGGGCCAGAACATCGGCACCTGCGTCACGGCGCTCATCTCGTCCATCGGTGTCAACAAGAACGCCCGCAAGGTCGCCGTCGTGCACATCACGTTCAACCTCATCGGCACGGTGGTGTGCCTGTGCCTGTTCTACGGGCTGCACGCCATCTTCCATTTCGCCTTTGTGGCCACGCCAATCAACGCCGTCGGCATCTCGGCCGTGCACACGATCTTCAACCTCTTCACCACGGCGCTGCTGTGCCCGTTCACGAAGCAACTCGAGCGCTTCGCCAATTTTGTCATCCGCCCCTCCAAGAAGAAGGAGACCTACGCCTTCCTCGACGAGCGCCTGCTCGGCACGCCGTCTATCGCCGTCGGCGAGGCCAGCGACATGACGGTCAAAATGGCGACCCTCGCCCGCATGACGATTCTCTCGGCCATCAGTATCTGCCAGAGCTACGACGTCAAGGTGGCAGACGAAATTCTGAAGCACGAGGACGAGCTGGACCTCTACGAGGACAAGCTCGGCACCTTCCTCGTCAAGCTCTCGAGCCGCTCGCTGTCCATTGCGGACTCGCGGAAGGTTTCGAACATGCTGCACACCATCGGCGATTTCGAGCGTCTGGGCGACCATGCCGTCAACCTGCGCAAGACGGCTGAGGAGATCCACGACAAGCACATCGTTTTCTCCGAGGATGCCGTGAAGGAGCTGCAGAACCTGACGAACGCCCTGACCGAAATTCTGGAGCTGACCATCGACGCCTTCAGCGAGCACAACCTCGAAATGGCGCGCCACGTCGAGCCGCTGGAGCAGGTCATCGACTGCCTGATCTCCGCCGCCAAGTCGACGCACGTCGAGCGCCTGCAGAGCGGCAAGTGCACGATCCAGAACGGCTTCGTGCTCAACGACCTGCTGACGAACTACGAGCGCGTGTCCGACCACTGCTCGAACATCGCCGTCTCTCTCATCGAGACGAGCGCGGGCAGCTTCGACACGCACGAGTATCTCTCCGAGGTCAAGGAGGGCGGCAGTAAGGACTATACCGACCTCTACCACGCCTATACAAAGAAGTACGCGCTGCAGTAAGCAGATAGCAAGCAGGACATGCCGAAAGGTGTGTCCTGCTTTTTTGCATAGGCGCTATTAAGCACCGCATTATTGCAGGGGCGGGGCATGCCGGAAGGTGTGTCCTGTGTTTCTCAGGTTGCATTTTTCCCAGGAATGCGGTATACTGTGAAAAAACAGGAGAGGCGGCGAACCATATGGCAGAACAAAAACGACACACCAAACCCGATCCGTTCGCTACATTAAAAATTGAAAGTCTGACGCCAAGCGAACAGGCTCGTATGCTCTGCCGCCAAATGGCAGAAAACCGCATCAGTGCAAACACCGCAGTCGCAGCATTGCTGCGCAGCTACGGATTGACGCCTGTAGCGGCGCTCAGTGAGCGCCCTGTATAGGGCAATTCAACCGCGCAAGTGCTCTGGTGCACCGCCGCACCACCCTGACGTGTCATTGCGAGGCCCCAACGGGGCCGTGGCAATCTCGCAGGACACGGTCGGATAACATGCAACCTTCGGCGAAAACGCAGGCTGTTGCAGGAGATTGCCACGTCGGCCTACGGCCTCCTCGCAATGACAAATCCGGAGGCCTTGCGCCGCTGAATCACTGCCGCGATACCTGCAACTGCCATAGGCGCTCACTGAGCGCCGCTACAGACGCAATTGGTGCATTCTATCTCAACGACAGCCTGTACCAACTGCCGGTGCATCACCGCGCCGATCCCTCCCCTCCCCGCACGATTTTCTCCGTTTCCCATATTTTCCGCACTTTTTGCAGGATGTTAAACGTTTTCGTCATGGTGCACAAATTATGGGGCCACTTTTTGGCGGTTCAATGCATTGCGGAGCGCGGCAGGATATGCTACAATTTATGATATTAAGGTAGGCGCCGCTACTCCACCCCGTTAGCGGCGGACCGCCGGATAAGGAGGAATCACCCACCGCAGGCTTGCGGTGCGGCAGTGTGGAGACCTGCCGTAATGCATCCGCGCTTCGCGCGCCGATGTGAGGTCCGGGCAAGCGGAGGCTCCCGGATCAGAGCCGGTAGCATGGCAAATGTTACGCTGAAAAACATCAAAAAGATCTACCCCAACGCCGACACGAAGAAGAAAAAGAAGAAGAAGGAGCACACCTCTGACGAGCCGAAGGCTAATCTTCAGATCACGGACGAAGGCGTCGTCGCCGTTCAGGAATTCAGCCTGGACATCGCAGACCGTGAGTTCATCGTTCTCGTCGGCCCGTCCGGCTGCGGCAAGTCCACGACGCTCCGCATGATCGCCGGTCTGGAAGAGATCACGGACGGCGAATTGTACATTGGCGACCGTCTGGTGAACGACGTGGCCCCGAAGGACCGCGACATCGCCATGGTCTTCCAGAACTATGCTCTGTACCCCCACATGACCGTGTATGAAAACATGGCATTCTCCCTGAAGCTGAAGAAGGTCCCGAAGCAGGAGATCGACAAGAAGGTCCGCGAGGCCGCCGAAATTCTCGGCATCACGGAATACCTCGACCGCAAGCCGAAGGCCCTGTCCGGCGGCCAGCGCCAGCGTGTCGCCATCGGCCGCGCCATCGTCCGCAATCCGCAGGTCCTGCTGATGGACGAGCCGCTGTCCAACCTCGACGCCAAGCTGCGTAACCAGATGCGCGCTGAGATCATCAAGCTGCGCGAGAAGATCGACACCACCTTCATCTACGTCACCCACGACCAGGTCGAGGCCATGACCCTGGGCGACCGCATCGTCATCATGCGCGACGGCTTCATCCAGCAGATCGGCACCCCGCAGGAGGTCTTCAACCATCCGGCAAACCTCTTCGTCGCCGGCTTCATCGGCACGCCGCAGATGAACTTCTTTGACGCAACGCTGTCCAAGAAGGGCGACAAGTACGTCGCGACCGTGCAGGGCAAGGATTTCGAGCTGCCCGCCGACAAACAGGAAGCGCTCAAGAAGATGGACAAGGTGCCCGTCGACATCATCGCCGGCGTCCGCCCGGTCCATATCCATCTGTCTCAGGACGGCATCGACGCCATGGTCGACGTCTCCGAGCTGATGGGCTCCGAGCTGCATCTGCACGTCAACTCCAACGGCAAGGACGTCGTTATCGTCGTCCCGACGACCGACATCGACCTCGACGCTGTCCACGGCAGCCACAAGCCCGTGAAGTACAGCTTCAAGCCCGAGCTGATGCACTTCTTCGACAAGGAAACCGAGAAGAACCTGTTCTGATTCCCAAAATACAAAACGCGCCCGCCGGAAAAGGCGAACACGCACAAGGACAACAACGAAATACCGCTCAGAGCAAAGGAGGTCCTTCCGGGAAACCGGAAGGACTTCTCTTTCGTTCAAAAGTCTGCTGGTTTACACCCTAGGCCTGAGGATGCAGGATAGGGGGGTATACAAAGAGGAATGTTCCATGAAAAAGGTCTGCGTTTCCCTGTTTCTGATCATACTGCTGCTGGCGGCCATTGTGCCAGTCAGCGCCGCTGGGACGCTGCGGTGACGTGCGCGCAGCTGGCGGTGATTTTGAACGGACTGCTGGGGCAGACGCTGTCGTCGCTCGACGATCTTCAGCTCGGAATGCCGATTTTTGACGACAACCGCGACGCGCAGGTGCGATATTTCCTGCTTATTCTGGAGGCGGCCGTGGAGCATGAACGCTGGGCGGGGCTGGGTTGAAGGGTGCGCAGAGCACTGATTGCACAAACACGCGGTGCGGAGAGGGCACGTGGTTTTGTGAAAATGTCGAATCTTGGACTGTGTGCTTGACAAGCGGTGGGAATCGTGCTTTAATGGCCGCAAGTATTGATAACCACGAAATACGATGACGGAATTATGGCCCTGTTGGAGCGTCTCAGAGAACCGGCGGCTGGTGTGAGCCGGTACCGAAGACAGCGGTCAGTCTGCTTCCCGAGTAGGCCCTGCGAACGGCGACAAGTAGCATGGCCCGTTTGGCCTCGTTACCGGCTATGGGCTTGTCAGAGTCCGAGAGTGATCGTCCGCCGTGAGGCGGGGGATAAGCAGGGTGGTACCGCGAAGCTATTTCGTCCCTGAAGCCAGTTGGCTTCAGGGACTTTTTGTTTTCCGAAAAAAGGAGGAACCTACGATGAAACACATTTCCGTGACAGATACCACGATCCGCCAGGCGGGCAAGGCCGCGGGCTATACGCTCTCGTTCCGCGAGAAGATCGAGCTTGCCAAGCTCCTCGACCGGCTGGGCGTGAGCGTCATTGAGCTGCACGCGGTCGAAAACCCAAAGATCGACAGTCTGCTCATCAAATCCGTCGCCTCTGCGGTGAAGGAAAGCGCCGTGTGCGTGCCGGTCGCGCTGGACCCGGCGAGCGTTTCGCTGGTCTGGGCCGCGCTCAGGGAGGCGAAGCACCCGCGCATCCAGGTCCCCGCGCCGGTCAGCGCCGTGCAGATGGAATACCTCGCGGGCAAAAAGCCCGCCGCCATGCTCGAGGCGATCCGCCAGACCGTCGCGGCGGCGCGGGCGGTCTGCGAGGACGTGGAATTCCTCGCGGACGACGCCACGCGCGCCGATCCCGCCTTCCTCGCTGAGGCGCTGCAGACCGCGATCACGGCCGGTGCGGCCGGCGTGACCGTCTGCGACGCGGCGGGGAACATGCTGCCGGACGCGTTCGGCAGCTTCGTGCGCGGGATCTATGAAGCCGTGCCGCAGACGAAGGACGTGCGCTTCGGCGTGAGCTGTTCGGACGCGCTGTCGATGGCGGACGCGTGCGCCGTGAGCGCCATCGCCGCCGGCGCCGGCGAGATCAAGACCGCGGCCTACTGCGTCGACACTGCGAACCTCGCGCACATGGCGAAGCTGCTGGCGGCCAAAGCCCAGGACTTCGGCGTTGTCAGCACGCTGCAGTTCACGCAGATGAACCGCCTGCTGTCACAGATCGCCTGGATGTGTCAGACGGGCCGCAGCCAGCTCTCGCCGTTTGACAACGGCGTGCAGACCTCCTCCGGAGCAGTTTTGACCGTGCACGACACGCAGGAGGCCGTCATGAAGATGGCCGCCGCCCTCGGCTACGATCTTTCGGAGGAGGACGGGGCGAAGGTCTACGAGGCCTTCTGCCGCATCGCGGCGAAGAAGCAGACCGTGGGCGAGAAGGAGCTCGACGCCATCATCGCCTCCGCCGCGCTGCAGGTGCCGCCGACGTACCGGCTCGAAAGCTACGTCATCAACACCGGCAACACCATCAGCGCTTCGGCGCAGATGAAGCTCACGAAAAACGGCCAGACGCTCTCGGGTGTGAGCCTGGGCGACGGCCCGGTCGACGCGGCGTTTCTGGCCATCGAATCGATCCTCGGCCGCCATTACGAGCTGGATGATTTCCAGATCCAGGCCGTCACCGAGGGCCGCGAGGCCATGGGCGAGTCGGTCGTCAAGCTCCGCAGCGGCGGCAAGCTCTATTCCGGCCGCGGCATCTCGACCGATATCATCGGCGCGTCCGTGCACGCGTATCTCAACGCCATCAACAAGATCGTCTACGAAGAAGCGGCGAACGCCTGAGGAGGAAGCAGCACATGAATGTATCGTTTTCCACACGCGGCTGGCAGCAGATCCCCTGGGAGCAGCAGGTGCAGATGGCCGAGACCATGCGCTTCGGCGGCATCGAGCTCTATAACGTCCACAAAACGCCGGAGCTGACCGGCCGCGGCGGCCCGCTGCACCGCTATACCGCCGCCGCGACGGCGCGGGAGCTCTGGCAGAAGGGCCTGTGCATCCCGTGCTTCGATACCGCCTGCGACATCGCGGGCGAGGACTGCACCGAGACCGTGACAGCCCTCATGCAGCTGGCGCACGACGTGCAGTGTCCGTATGTCTCCGTGACTGCGCAGCGCGATGACGACGCGCGGATCTCCGCCGCACTCGAAGCGCTCCTCCCCGCCGCCGAGGCGCAGGGGATCACGATCCTGCTCAAGACCAGCGGCGTCTTTTCCGACACGGCCCGGCTGCGCACGCTGCTCGATGCGTTTGCCTGCGACCAGCTGGGCGCGCTCTGGGATATGCACCATCCCTACCGGGACCACGGCGAATCCGCCGACACGACCATCAAAAACCTCGGAGCCTACGTCCGCCACGTTCACCTGCGCGACTCGGACGACGACGGCAGCTATGACCTCATCGGCGAGGGCACGCTGCCCGTCGGCAGCATGATGCAGGCGCTGTCCTCCATCGACTATGACGGGTTCATCTCGCTCGAGTGGAAGCCGGAATGGATGCCCGACCTGACCGACCCGGAGGTCATCTTCCCACATTTCGTCAACTACATGCACCGCTTCGATTCCCCGCGCGGCAAGAAAAAGACGCTCTACGACAACGCCGCGCATACCGGCAAGTTCGTCTGGAAGAAAGACAGCCTCATCTCCGAGACCTTCCCGCAGGTGCTCGACCGGATGGTCGAGGAATTCCCGGACCAGTACGCGTTCAAATACACGACGCTCGACTACACGCGGACCTACGCGCAGTTCCGCGACGACGTGGACGATTTTGCCCGCGCGCTCGTCTCGCTCGGCGTGCGCCGGGGCAGCAAGGTCGCCATCTGGGCTACGAACGTGCCCGCGTGGTTCATCACCTTCTGGGCCGCGACGAAAATCGGCGCCGTGCTCGTCACGGTCAACACGGCGTACAAGATCCACGAGGCGGAATATCTGCTGCGGCAGTCCGACACGCACACGCTCGTCATGATCGACCACTGTCTGGACTCGAACTACCGTGAGATCATCCAGACCCTCTGCCCGGAGCTGGCCGACGCAAAGCCCGGCTCCGCCCTGCACTGCCGCAAGCTGCCGTTCCTGCGCAACGTCATCACCGTCGGCTTCCGGATGCCGGGCTGCCTGACCTTCGACGAGGCGATGGATCGGGCCAATATGGTCCCGCGCGAGCAGATTTTGCGCATGGCCGCGGGCGTGCGGCCGGACGACGTGTGCAATATGCAGTACACTTCCGGCACAACGGGCTTCCCGAAGGGCGTCATGCTGACGCACTACAACGTCGTCAACGACGGCAAATGCATCGGCGACCGGATGGATCTGTCCACGGCCGACCGGATGATGATCCAGGTGCCGATGTTCCACTGCTTCGGCATGGTGCTCTCCATGACCTCCTGCATGACGCACGGCGCGACGCTCTGCCCGATGCCGTATTTCTCGGCCAAGGTCTCGCTCGCCTGCATCAATCAGGAGCGCATCACCTGCTTCAACGGTGTGCCGACGATGTTCATCGCCATGTTCAACCATCCGGACTACAAAAAGACCGATTTTTCCTATATGCGCACCGGCATCATGGCCGGTTCCGGCTGCCCGCCGGAGCTGATGCGCCGGGCTGCCCAGCCGGACGAGATGCACATGACCGACATCGTCAGCGTCTACGGCCAGACCGAATCCGCCCCCGGCAGCACCATGAGCGCCTGCGGCGACCCGCTCGATCTGCGGTGCAACACGGTCGGCTACGCTTTCCCACACATCGAGTGCAAGATCATCGACCCCGAGACCGGCGAGGAAGTGCCGGACGGCGTCAACGGCGAGTTCTGCTCGCGCGGCTACAACACCATGAAAGGCTACTACAAGATGCCCGAGGCCACGGCCGCCACCGTTGACAAGGAGGGCTGGCTGCACTCCGGCGATCTGGCCTGCCGGGACGAAAACGGCTGCTACCGCATCACCGGGCGGCTCAAGGACATGATCATCCGCGGCGGCGAGAACATCTACCCCAAGGAGATCGAGGAATTCATCTACACCCACCCGGCCGTCAAGGACGTACAGGTCATCGGCGTGCCGGACAAGAAATACGGCGAGGAGGCCATGGCCTGCATCATCCTCAAGGAGCCCGGCAGCGTGACCGTGGAGGAGATGCTGGACTATATCAAGGCCAGCATGGCACGGCACAAGGTGCCGAAATACATCGATTTTGTCGACGCATTCCCGATGAACGCAGCCGGAAAAATCCTGAAATACAAGATGCGCGAGGAGGCGACGGAGCGCTTCGGCCTGGAGGGCGCGGCCGGGATCGACACGGCGCAGACCGCCGAGCAGATGAAGCGGTAAACACCGATAGCCGGTATTAGTAAAATTTATACTTGACAGCCTGCAAAGACTGTGTTAAATTTGGGGCAAGTTCAAATCAAAAAAAGCTGTGACGAAGACGGTCGGACGGACTGCTTTCAGAGAGCCGGTGGTTGGTGCAAACCGGCAGCACGAACTCCTGTGACCTATCACTTCCGAGCTGGAGGCCCGAACACCATTCGCAAGTAGACGCCTCTCGTCCGCCCACGTTACGGGATAGGGCTTGTCAGAGCCTGAAGCGGCAGTTCTCAGAGCTGCAATTTGAGTGGTACCACGGGTATTGTGATTCACAAACTCGCCTCAAAGATTCTTAGGAATCCTTGAGGCGAGTTTTTTCGTTCGAAGTAACTTACACAGTTTAACACAGGAGGAACCCACTATGATGATGCAAACCAAGAAGCCGGCTGCCAACCCGCTGATGGAGATCGCAGAGCGAATCCGCGAGATGCGCGAGATCGTCGGCTACAGCGAAGCGGAGATGGCCGAGAAGACCGAGGTCAGCGTCGAGCAGTATCACAGCTATGAGCAGGGCGCGGTCGATTTCCCGTTTACGTTCATGCACAAGTGCGCGCTGGCGTTCGGCGTGGAGCTGACGGATCTGCTCGAAGGCCAGAGCGCCAAGCTCTCGAGCTACACGGTGACGCGCCGGGGCATGGGTCCGGTGACGGCCAGCGAGGACGGCATCACCATTCAGAATATGGCGGCAATGTTCCGGCAGAAGCTGGCGACGCCGTATTGGGTCACCTATCAGTATTCCAAGGAGCTGCAGAGCCAGCCGATCCACACCACGACGCATGCCGGACAGGAATTTGACCTCGTCGTGAAGGGGACGCTCCGTGTGCGTGTCGGCGAGCACGAGGAAGTCCTCCACGAGGGCGACAGCATCTTCTACAAGAGCTCCACGCCGCACGGCATGATCGCCGTGGATGGGCAGGACTGTGTATTCCTCGCAATGATCATGGCGAGCAGCGAAAAGGAGCAGGACCTGTCCGTGCGGACACGGGCGTTGGAGGAGACGCCGGAGCAGCAGCTGCTCTGCGACCAGTTTGTCCACGGGGTGGAAAAGGAAGACGGCTCGTTGGAGCGGCTGGAGTTCCACAACGAGGACAAGTTCAACTTTGCATTCGACATCGTGGACGGCCTCGCACGGCGTGAGCCGGACAAGCTCGCGATGGTGCATGTCGCAAACGACGGGACTGAGCGGCGGTTCACGTTCAAGGACATGAAGGATGCTTCGAGTCAGGCGGCGAACTATTTCACGTCACTCGGCGTGAAGCGCGGCGACCGCGTGATGCTGGTGCTCAAGCGGCACTATCAGTTCTGGTTTGCAATCCTCGGCCTGCATAAGCTGGGCGCGATCGCCATCCCGGCGACGAACCAGCTGATGGAGCATGATTTCACCTATCGCTTCAAGGCGGCGGGCGTGAGCGCGATCGTCTGTACGGCGGACGGCGACACGGCACATCAGGTCGACATCGCGGAGGCCGACGCGGGTGTGCATCTGACGAAGGTTCTCGTCGGCGGCAAGCGCGAGGGCTGGCACGACTTTGACGCGGAATACGGCCTGTTCTCCCGGCGCTACACGCGCAAGGACGACGCGCCCTGCGGCGACGATCCGATGCTCATGTTCTTCACGTCCGGCACGACCGGCTATCCGAAGATCGCCGTTCACAGCTACAAATATGCGCTGGGCCATTACGTTACGGCCCGGTACTGGCACTGGGTGCAGCCCGGCGGACTGCACTTCACGATCTCCGAGACCGGCTGGGGCAAGGCGCTCTGGGGCAAGCTGTATGGCCAGTGGCTGTGCGAGGGAGCGGTGTTCGTCTACGACTTTGATCGGTTCGACGCCGAGAAGATCCTGCCGATGTTCGCCAAATACAACATCACAACGTTCTGTGCGCCGCCCACGATGTACCGGATGCTGATCAAGCAGGATCTTTCCCGCTTCGACCTCAGTTCCATCCAGCACGCAACGACCGCGGGCGAGGCGCTGAACCCGGAGGTCTATTATCAGTTTGAAAAGGCGACGGGGCTGCAGATCGCCGAGGGCTTCGGCCAGACGGAGATGACGCTCGGCATTGCGAACCTCGTCGGCCAGCCGCTCAAGCCCGGCTCGATGGGCAAGCCCATCCCCGGCTACGGCATCGACCTTGTCAATCAGGACGGCATCCCGACTGCCGACGGCGACACGGGCGAGATCGTCATCCATACCGCGGGACGAGAGCACTTCTGCGGGCTGTTCCTCGGCTATTATCAGGACAAGGAGCGCACTGAGGCCGTCTGGCACGACGGACTCTACCACACCGGCGACCTCGCGTGGCGCGATGAGGACGGTTTCTACTGGTATGTTGGCCGCGCGGACGACGTCATCAAGTCCTCCGGCTACCGCATCGGGCCGTTCGAGATCGAAAACGTCATCATGGAGCTGCCGTATGTGCTCGAGTGCGGCGTGTCCGCTGCGCCGGACGAGGTGCGCGGGCAGGTCGTCAAGGCCAGCATCGTGCTCGTCAAGGGCACCGAGGGCACGGAGGAGCTGAAGAAGGAAATCCAGAACTACGTCAAGCAGCATACCGCGCCGTATAAGTATCCGAGAATTGTGGAGTTCAAAGAAGAGCTCCCGAAGACCATCAGCGGCAAGATCATCCGAAGCAAGCTCTGATGACCGGGATCTTTCGACGATGCGGCGATTGAACCGGACCGGCATACGCTCAATATGTGTTCTCTGGGTTTCGCTGGTTTGCCCCCATATGCAGCTCCGGCAGACAGGGATGATGACAACAGAAAACCACCGAAAATTTTTCTTGACAATTGCATACTTTTTCGTTATGATTCTTAACAACAATAAAGGCTACGACGGAGAGGGTTCCGCGCAAGTCCTGTTTCAGAGAGCCGGTGGATGGTGTGAACCGGTAACAGACGCGCAGAATTTGTAGCTCCCGAGCCGGAGAGAAGAACGCCTGTAATGGCAAGTAGACCTCTCCCGCGTCAGCTGCGTCAGTGCTTAGACTTTGCTGGAAGTCGATGAGTGGTATCTGCCGTGAGGCAGGTGCAATTTGAGTGGTACCGCGGGTATGCTGTATGCAGCCCGTCTCAAAGAATCATTTCTTTGAGACGGGCTTTTTTGCATCCACGGAGGTAACACCATGAAAAAAACACTCACAGGGCTGGACTTCAAAATTCAGGAAATGGCGGGACGCATCCGAGAGCTGCGCGAGATCTCCGGCTTTTCGGCGCAGACGATGGCGTTGAAAACAGGCACGAGCGAAGAAGAATATCTTCGCTGTGAGGCCGGGCAGAGCGACCTCAACTTCGCTTTTCTCTACCGCTGCGCGCTGGCTTTTGGCGTTGACGTTACAGATCTCATCGAGGGCAGCAGCCCAAAGCTTCGATCCTATACGCTGACACGCGCGGGTAATGGACAGAAGATCGAGCAGGCCCATGAGATGATCTATTACAACATGGCCTCCGGCTTTCAGAACCGCATTGCAGACCCGCTGTTCGTTGAAAACAAATACTCTGATGAAGCATTCTATTCGGACATTGAGCTGACCAGCCACGTCGGGCAGGAATGTGATCTTGTCATTCGCGGCAGTATGAAAGTTCAGGTCGGCGGACATACCGAGCTTCTGCATGAAGGCGACTGCATCTACTATGACAGCTCCATTCCGCACGGCATGGTTGCTGCGGACGGTCAGGATTGCCTGTTCTATGCGATCGTGCTCCGCCCACAGGAGCTGAGCCTCCCGGAGGCCGGCGGCGACCGCGCTGCCATGATCGAGACGGCGCAGAGTCCGGATCCGGAGGCGCGCATTTACACCCGCTTCGTCGATGCGCCCGAGGATGCAAACGGGAAACTGCAGTCCATCGCTTTCAAAAATGAGCAATCCTTCAATTTCGCATTTGACATTGTGGATGCGCTGGGCCGTGAAAAGCCTGAAAAGCTCGCCATGCTGCATGTGGCTCTGGATGGAACGGAGCGGCGGTTCACATTCAAGGACATGAAAGATGCTTCCAGCCAGGCCGCCAATTACTTTACCTCGCTCGGCATCCGACGCGGCGACCGCGTGATGCTCGTGCTCAAGCGGCATTACCAGTTCTGGTTTGCCATTCTGGGTCTGCACAAGATCGGCGCCATTGCGATTCCGGCTACCAATCAGCTTGTGGAGCATGATTTCTCTTACCGCTTCCAGGCAGCGGGCGTCAGTGCAGTTCTCTGCACGGCAGACGGCGATACTGCGTACCATGTCGACATTGCAGAGGCCGACACCGGGATGAAGTTGACAAAGATCATGGTTGGCGGCAGCCGGGACGGCTGGCACGATTTCAATGCGGAATACGGCCTGTTTTACGCGCAGGGACGACGCGCCCTGCGGCGACGAGCCAATGCTCATGTTCTTTACCTCCGGTACGTCCGGATACCCGAAAATTGCAGCACACAACTATAAATATCCGCTTGGACATTTTATCACTGCAAAATACTGGCATCAGGTCAACCCGGACGGGCTGCACCTGACCATCTCCGACACCGGCTGGGCCAAGAGCCTCTGGGGAAAGCTCTACGGTCAGTGGCTGTGTGAGGCGGCTGTGTTTGTTTATGATTTCGACCGCTTTGATGCAGAAAAAATTCTGCCGATGTTTGCGAAGTATCAGATCACGACATTCTGTGCGCCGCCCACGATGTACCGCATGCTGATCAAGCAGGACCTGTCCCGATTTGATCTTTCTTCTATTCAGCATGCGTCTATCGCCGGTGAAGCGCTCAATCCTGAGGTCTTCCGCCAATTTGAAAAGGCGACCGGCATGCGCATCATGGAGGGCTTTGGGCAGTCTGAATCGACGCTCATCATCGGCAATCTGGCTGGCGACAGCCATAAGATCGGCTCTATGGGCAAGCCTGTCCCACTCTACGATGTGCATCTGCTGGACAGCAGCGGGCATGAAGCGGAGGCCGGCGACACGGGGGAGATCTGCATCAACATTCAAAACGGCATTCCCTGCGGACTTGCCTACGAATACTACAACAGCCCGGAGGTCACGGCAAAAACGTGGCACGATGGCTTCTACCACACGGGCGACCTCGCCTGGCGTGACGAGGACGGCTTCTACTGGTATGTCGGCCGTGCGGATGACGTCATTAAATCGTCTGGCTACCGCATTGGACCGTTTGAAATCGAAAATGTCATCATGGAGCTGCCGTATGTGCTCGAATGCGGTGTGTCTGCCGCCCCGGATGAGATCCGCGGGCAGGTCGTCAAGGCCAGCATCGTACTGGTCAAGGGCACCGAGGGCACGGACGCGCTGAAAAAAGAAATTCAGACCTATGTCAAGACGCATACTGCGCCGTACAAATATCCCCGTATTGTGGAATTCCGCGAAGCGCTTCCAAAGACCACCAGCGGAAAAATCATCAGGAGCAAGCTCTGAAGGAGGAGTCGGCTATGACACACAAACGCCTAACTCTTTTTGCCGGACATTACGGCAGTGGAAAGACGAATATCGCGCTGAATTATGCGCGGTGGCTCCGGCGAAAAGGCGAAGCCGTGACTGTGGCCGATCTTGACATTGTAAATCCCTATTTCCGGACGAAGGATTCAGAAGAAGATCTGAAAAAAGAGGGGATCGGACTGATCGTCTCACCGTTTGCAAATTCGAATCTCGATGTTCCGGCCATGCCGAAGGAGACCTACGCGCTGATTGCGGAGCGGGGAGAATGCGGTGTGCTGGACATCGGCGGAGACGACCGCGGAGCGCTGGCACTGGGGCGCTATGTTCCGGAGATCCGGGCGGAGGGGGATTATGAGATGCTGTTCGTCATCAACCGGGCCCGGCCGCTGACAAGGACGGTAGCGGATACGATCCTTGTGCTGCGGGAAATCGAGGCCGCCTGTGGGCTGCCGTTCACGGCAGTCGTCAACAATACGAATCTCGGGCAGGCGACGGCGGCGGAAGATGTGCTGTCAAGCATGCCCTATGCGGAAGCGGTCGCCGCGCGGGCAGGGCTGCCGCTCAAGATGACCTGCTGCGCTGCACGGCTCTGCGACGCGCTGCGCGGGAGCATTCCAAACCTGTTCCCGATGGAGATCCAGAAGCTATATTACCAATTACGATAAATGGAGGCACAAGATGGCAAAACTGATATTTCAGGAAGAACTCTGCAAGGGCTGCGGCCTGTGTGTGAACGCCTGCCCGAAGGGGTTGCTGGCGCTGTCGAAGACGCGGCTGAATCAAAAGGGACATGCGCCCGTGGAGCTGACGGAGCCGGACAAGTGCGTCGGCTGTGCGTTCTGCGCGACGATGTGTCCCGACTGTGTCATTACGGTAGAAAAGTAAGGAGGGCAGGAAGATGCAGGAAAAAGTATTGATGAAGGGCAACGAGGCCATCGCGGAGGCCGCGATCCTCGCCGGGTGCCGCCACTATCTGGGCTATCCCATCACGCCGCAGACCGAGGTCGCGGCCTATATGGCGAAGAAAATGCCGAAGATCGGCGGGACGTTTTTGCAGGCCGAGAGCGAGATCGCGGCCATCAACATGGTTTACGGCGTGGCCGCGACGGGCAAGCGGGCGATGACCTCGTCCTCCAGCCCCGGTATCGCGCTCAAGTGCGAGGGCATTTCGTACCTGGCGGGCGCAGATCTGCCCGCAGTCATTGTCAACGTGCAGCGCGGCGGGCCCGGCCTCGGCGGCATTCAGCCATCGCAGTCCGACTACTTCCTCGCGACGCGCGGACCCGGCCACGGCGACTTCCATGTGCTGGTACTGGCTCCGGCGTCGGTTCAGGAGATGGCCGACCTGACCGGAAAGGCGTTTGACCTTGCGGAAAAATACCGGATGCCGGCAATGCTGCTGGCTGACGGCACGATGGGCCAGATGATGGAGCCCGTGCAGCTGCCGGAGGCGCGTGACCCGGACACAACTGAAAAGGATTGGGCCGTCACTGGAACGAAGTGCCAGCGGAAGCATCACGTTGTCAACTCCCTCTACCTCAGCCCGGCAGAGCTCGAGCGGCTGAACATCGAGCGCTTCGAACGATACGCCGAGATCGAGAAGAATGAGTGCATGTGGGAAGCGTTCATGATGGAGGACGCCGAGGTCTGCATCGTGTCCTGCGGTATTACCGCGCGCGTGTCGCGCAACGCGATCGTCGAAGCGCGCAAGCAGGGCATCAAGGCCGGCATGATCCGGCCGATCACGCTCTGGCCGTTCCCGAAGGCACCGCTGCGCAAGGCCGCTGATCAGGTGAAGCGGTTCGTTTGCGTGGAGCTCAACATGGGCCAGATGCGCGAGGATGTGCAGCTGGCGGTAGCGTGCAAAAAGCCGGTCGACCTTTGCTTCCGCGTGGGCGGCATGATCCCGTCGCCGGATGAGGTGCTGGACGCGATCCGCAAGGCAAACGAAGGAGGGAACGACTGATGGCTGTTGTATTTGAAAAACCGAAGGCGCTGACCGACGCCGTATTCCACTACTGCCCCGGCTGCACGCATGGCATCATCCATCGGCTCGTCGCCGAGGCGATCGACACGCTCGGCATCGAGGGCCGGACGATCGGCATTGCGCCGGTCGGCTGTTCCGTACTGGCCTATGACTACTTTACCTGTGACATGGTCGAGGCGTCGCATGGACGTGCGCCCGCAGTCGCGACGGGTGTGAAGCGGTCGCTGCCGGACAACATCGTCTTCACCTATCAGGGCGACGGTGACCTCGCGTCCATCGGCCTCTGCGAGACCGTCTCAGCCGCGGCGCGCGGCGAAAATATCACGGTCATCTTTGTCAACAACGCGATTTATGGCATGACGGGCGGCCAGATGGCCCCGACCTCTCTGCCCGGCCAGATCACACAGACGTCGCCCTATGGACGCGACGTCAACACCTGCGGCTGGCCGATCCGGATCTGCGAGATGCTCGCGACGCTGGAGGCCCCGGCGTATCTCGAGCGCGTGACCGTGAACAATGTGAAAAACGTGAAAAACGCAAAAAAAGCGATCGAAAAGGCGTTCCGTTATCAGGTGGAGGGCAAGGGCTTCTCACTGATCGAGGTGCTGTCGGCCTGTCCGACGAACTGGGGCCTGACGCCGCAGAAGGCGCTGGAGTGGATCGACGAGAAGATGATCCCGTACTATCCGCTGGGTGTCTACCGAGACAAGGAGGGCTGAGAGATGGCAGATCATCAAATCGTGATTGCGGGCTTCGGCGGACAGGGATTGCTGTTCTCCGGAAAGGTTCTGGCCTACGCGGGCCTCATCGAAGGGCGGGAGCTCAGCTGGCTGCCGTCCTATGGCCCGGAGATGCGCGGCGGCACGGCGAACTGCAACGTCATTCTGTCGGACGCCCCGGTCGGCTCGCCGATCGTAAACACGCCGAACGTGCTCATGGTTATGAACAACCCTTCGCTCGATAAATATGAAAACGCCGTGCAGCCGGGCGGAAAAATTTTCCTCGACTCCACGCTCATCGCCCGCAAGGTTACGCGCACGGATGTGGAGGCTTATTACGTCCCGGCCACGAAGATGGCAATGGACATGGGAATGCCGACGCTTGCCAACATGATCCTGCTCGGCGCGCTGATCGCGAAGACCGGGTGTGTCCGGGAGGAGAGCCTCGCGGACGCGCTGCACAAGGTCATCCCGGCGCGCAAGGCCGACCTTTTCGACCTCAACATGCAGGCGCTTCAGGCTGGGAAGGAGTTCGCCGGATGAAGACCGCCTGCATCCAGATGGACATGCTCTTCGCGCAGCCGGAGGAGAACTTCGCGAAAGCGAAGCGGCTCATCCGCGAAGCGATGGCGGGCGGACCGGACGTGGTTGTCCTGCCGGAAACATGGAGCACCGGTTTTTTCCCGAAAGAGCGTCTTTCCGAACTGGCCGAGCGGGACTGCGCGCGGGTGAAACGCGAACTCGGCGGGCTGGCTGCGGAGCTTGGCGTGAATCTTGTGGCGGGCAGCGTCGCGAATGTGCGCGGCGGAAAGGTCTATAACACGGCGTGCGTCTTTGACCGCGCGGGGAACTGCGTCGCAGAATATGATAAGACGCACCTGTTTACGCCGATGGGCGAGCATGCGTATTTCACGCCCGGCGATCATCTCTGCCGCTTCCGGCTCGACGGACACGACTGCGGCCTTGTAATCTGCTATGACATCCGCTTCCCGGATCTGACGCGGACACTTGCCGTGCAGGGGATGGACATGCTCTTCGTCGTGAGCCAGTGGCCAGCGGCGCGCATCGGACATCTGCGGGCGCTGACGGTCGCGCGGGCGATTGAGAATCAGGCGTTCGTCATCTGCTGCAATTCCTGCGGCGACGCGGGCGAGACACATTACGGCGGATTTTCCGCAGTCATCGACCCGTGGGGGGAGCTGCTCGCCGCCGGCGGGCAGGACGAGCAGATTTTGGCCGCGGATTGTGAACTGGAGATGCTGGATGGAATCCGGAGCTCCATCAATGTCTTTCGCGACCGGAGGGCGGAGCTCTATCGGGTCTGATCGATGCTCCGCCCCTACAAACAGCTTTTATATGTACTATGAACATCAGGAGGAATGAAAAATGGAATACAACTTCCCTGTGATAAGGACTACGCACCCCAAGCCCCGTCCTGCCGACGAGACGAAGCTGGGCTTTGCGAAATACTTCACCGACCATATGTTCGTCATGGACTATGACGAAGGACAGGGCTGGCACGACGGGCGCGTTGTGCCGCACGAGCCGTTCCTCATCGAGCCGGCGTCCTGCGTGCTGCACTACGCACAGATGATGTTTGAGGGCATGAAGGCCTACCGCACGCCGGACGGCGGCGTCCAGATTTTCCGGCCGGACATGAACATCAAGCGTATGGCCCGCACGAATGAGCGCATGTGCATCCCGGAGTTGCCGGGAGACCTGTTCCTCGCGGCGGTCAAGGCTGTGATTGAGGCGGATCGCGACTGGATTCCCTCCGCGCCGGGCACTGCGATGTATATCCGGCCGTTCATCTTCGGCGATGAGGTCTCGTTCTCGGTTCTGCCGGCCAAGCACTACAAATTTATGATCATCCTCAGCCCGACGGGCTCCTACTACGCGGCAAACGACGGTGGCCTGGCCACGACGCGCATCTATGTGCAGGACAAATACATCCGCGCGGCGCACGGTGGTACGGGCTATGCCAAGGTCGGCGGCAACTACGGCGGCGGCATGCGCGCCAGTCAGGACGCGATGAAATATAACTGCAAGGATGTGCTGTGGCTCGACGCGGCGGAGCATAAGTATGTCGAGGAGATCGGCACGTCGAACGCCTTCTTCCGCATCGCGGACGAAGTTATCACCGCGCCGCTCGATTCCGGCACGATCCTGCCCGGCATCACGCGCGATTCTGTCATCCAGCTGCTGAAAAAGTGGGGCGTGAAGGTCTCGGAGCGGAAGCTCTCGATCGACGAGGTCGTTGCCGCGTCGAAGGACGGCAGCCTGCAGGAAATCTTCGCCAGCGGCACCGCAGCGGTCATCTCGCCGATCGGCTGGCTAAATGTGATGGGCACGGATGTTCAGGTCGCGGATGGGACGGTCGGTCCTGTGGCGCAGAAGCTCTATGATACGCTCTACGGCATGCAAACCGGGACGGTTGCCGATGATATGGGCTGGACGTATCGGCTCCTGTAAGCGCTTTTCTCGACAAGTCCTGCAGAATACGTTACAATATCCCCAAGAAATTCAGACGAAAGGACGGTGCGCAGCATGAATATCGGTATGGTTATGATGATGTGCAAGAACGTCTTTGGTTTGTTCTGAGAGCTGCTCGAACAAATTTCCAAAGGCGGTCATGGGTGCGTTGTCCATGACCGCCTTTCTTTGTCTGACTGTGAAAAAATGAGGAGGAACCCCGATACCGATCAAAATACCGAACGGATTGCCGGCGAAAACATCTCCGTGAAGGAGGAGACGCGCACCGTGACACAGGACATCCGACCGCTGCAGATTCTGGTTTTGAGCCCTGATGCCGGCGAAGATCGAAACGAAGACGTACGTCTATTCCACGTTTCACATCTGCTGGGGCGCACAGGCGGGACTCTATCCTGAACCATTCCCAGCTATACGCCAATTATAAAACCCGGCTGGTGCCTGAAACACCAGCCGGGTATCCCCCGCCAACGTTGTTACCCCTGTCAGGGGGCAGCAAAAACCGGCGGGCGTTTTTTCTGTCATGCACCGGCGCGTCAAAACAGCCGTACAAGCAGCTGCGAGACGAGAACGACGGCGATCAGGGCGATGGGGTAGGTCGCGGCGTAGGCGGAGGCGACGTTGCTCGTGCCTGCGACATGGATGAGCGTGCCGAGGGCGGGCGTGGAGGTCATGCCGCCGGTGATGGAGCCGAGAATGTTCAGCAGGTTCATCTTCAGCACGTGCTTTGCCACGATATAGCCCACGACCATCGGCAGAAGCGTCATGAAAATGCCGTAGACGAAATAGATGGGCTTGAAATACCGCACGAAGCTCATGCCGCCGGAAACGCCTGCGCCGATGAGGAAGACCATGAGGCCAAGCTCCCGGAACGTTTCGAGCACCTTCTTGCTCGGCATGAGATCGGCGCGGCCGATGTGGCCGAAGTGGCCGAACACCAGCGAGACGAGCAGCGCGCCGCCCGTTGTGGTGAGCGAGAAGAAGTTGAAGAACTTCACCGAGCCAAGCAGAATGCCAAACACGGCGGCGACGGCGAAGGGCGTGAAGCCGAAATCGTCAAATTCCAGAAGCTTGCCCTTGAATTTAGCGACATCGCCTGTCTCTACGTGTGTAATTTTTCTGCGCTCCTCGTCCAGATCCGCGTGGACGACGCGCGGCATCAGCTGCACGAACAGCACAACGCCGATGACGCCGAACAGATACGCAATGCCGTAGCCGACCGTGACCGCGTCCTGATACTGGGCTGCAACAGCCTCTTTGGTTGCCGAGAACGCCGGAGTCGAGGTCAGACTGCCCGCGAGCAGGCCGGAGATCATAGCCGTAAGCTGGTTCGGGTCGTAGCCCGGCTGCCCGGCTTCAATCGCACGGCCGACGAGCAGACACAAAACTGCCGTAATGCCGCCGGAAAGAATGATCACGACGCCGAGCAGCACATAGGACTTGAAGTTGTGCTTCATGTTCTTGAAGAAGTTCGGGCCCGCGATAAAGCCGACCGAGGTCACGAAGAACACAAGGCCCAGATTTTCGATGATCTTCAGCGCCTGCGAGGCGTAGTTGATCTCTTCAATGACAAATTTGGAATTGAAGTGCGTTCCGGAGAACGCGCCGTAAATCAGCGCGATCACGAAAACGCCTGCCGTGCCGAGGCTGATGCCCTTGATGGTGATGCGCCCGAGCAGATACCCGACTGCCGCGATTCCGAATACGGAAAGCATCAGAAAATTCGCGGCATTGATGGTTGCACTCATCTCTGTTCTCCTCTATTTCTCCTTATTTTTCTGCGGAATGGATTTTTCTGGCGTAGTCCGGCAGCAGCTGCGGAGAAAGGCGGTGATCCGCCACACCGGCCTGCTGCTTTTCGGCCTCAAATGCGGCCACGTGGTCCAGCGTCAGCGTGCCGACGGATACGGACTTCGCCTTCTCGGCGGCGTGCTGACCCGCGTTGCGGCCAAAAACGATGACGTCGAGCAGGCTGTTGCCCATCAGGCGGTTGCGCCCGTGGATGCCGCCCACGACCTCGCCAGCAGCAAACAGGTTTTCCACATCCGTCTGGCCGTCTGCCGTGATGTGCAGACCGCCGTTCTGATAGTGCAGCGTCGGATAGACCAAAATCGGCTCTTTCCGGATATCAATGCCGTGCTTTGCAAACATCCGCATCATGGCCGGGATGCGCTTTTCAATCGTGCCCGCGCCGTTTTTCAGCTCGATCATCGGCGTGTCGAGCCAGACGGCCTGCCCGGCGGGAGTCTTGACGCCCTTGCCGCGCTCGGTGCACTCGCGGATGATGGAGGCCGCGGCCACGTCGCGCGTTTCGAGCGGGTTCATGAAGACCTCACCGTCCGCGTTCACGAGCATTGCGCCGACAGAGCGCACCTTTTCCGTGACCAGCGCGCCGTAGATCTGCGCGGGATAGGCTGCGCCTGTGGGGTGGTACTGAAGTGTATCGGGATAAAGCAGCTTCGCGCCCGCGCGGTAGCCGAGCACAAGGCCGTCGGCGGTCGCGCCGTAGTGGTTCGAGGTGGGGAAGCCCTGATAGTGGAGCCGTCCTGCGCCGCCGGTGGCAAGAATGACGGTTTTCGCCTTCGCAACCAGCAGTTCCTTCGTCTCCATGTTCAAAAGCACCGCGCCTGCGCAATGGCCGTTTTCATCCTTGATGAGTTCGACGGCGGAGGTAAAGTCAACGACGGGAATGCCGCGGTTGAGGACTTCGTCGCGCAGCGTGCGCATGATCTCGGCGCCGGAATAGTCCTTGGCTGCGTGCATACGCTTGCGGGACGTGCCGCCGCCGTGGGTGGTGATCATGGTGCCGTCGGGCGCCTTGTCAAACTCCACGCCAAGTCCGGACAGCCACTGGATGGCCTCCGGCGCGTCCATGACGAGTTTATACAGAAGATCCTTCTGCGCGGCAAAATGACCGCCGCCGTAGGCGTCGAGGAAGTGCTGGGCAGGGGAATCGTTCGGCTTGTCGGCAGCCTGAATGCCGCCCTCGGCCATCATGGTGTTCGCGTCGCCCATGCGGAGCTTCGTGACGACCATGACCTTCGCGCCCGCATTATCGGCCTCAATGGCTGCGGAGCAGCCTGCGCCGCCGCCGCCGATGATGAGAACATCCGTCTCATAATCGGGCTTCGTCAGATCAAATGTCTCGTGCAGGATACGCGATTCGCCCTCCAGCAGCTCCGCCAGCTCCAGCGGGACCTTCTGGCCCTGATTGGGGCCGAAGCGCAGCTCGGTAAACTGTTCGGCGCGGTAGTCGGGATGGAATTTCTTCAGCAGCGTTTCCTTTTCCTCCGCCGTCATGCGGCGGGGGTCCAGCTTCGCGTTTTCTTCGCGGGCCGCTTCCACCTTGCGGATGGAGGCCAGCATGTTAGAGTCCTGATACATGATATGCGTCCTCCTTACTTTTCAATCTCGCGGTGGTTGTAGAGTTCCTTGATCTCATCCAGCGGCTTTTCCATGAGGCTTTCGATGAGCGCTTCGAATTTGCCGTCCTTGACCTCCTGCACGCGCGCATCCAGATGCTCACAGTGCGGGGCGATGTACTTGCCGTTCAGACGGCGGGCCAGCATGGCGACCTGCGGGTGGGAGATGCCGGCCGGACAGCGGGACGAGCACACGCCGCACATGACGCAGTCGAAGGATTCCTCGGCGCACTTGTCAAATTCGCCGCGCTGGGCATAGGCAATGTACTGCATGACGTTCAGACCCTGCGTGCACGCCTTTGTGCAGGCGTTGCAGCCGACACAGGCGTAGATCTCGGGGTACAGCTGCATCATGACCGTCTGTGTGGGCTTCAGCTTTTCCATGTCGTAGACTTCCTTGACCAGTGGGAAGAACGGAAGCGTCGCGACATACATATTGTTCTCCACGCGCGTCGAGCAGGCCAGACAGGCCTTTAATTCGCGGTCGCCCGCGATGCGGTAGATCGTCGCGCACGCACCGCAGAAGCCATTGCGGCAGCCGCAGCCGCGTACGAGCTGATAGCCGGAATATTCCATCGCTTCCATGATGGTCAGACTGTCCGGCACCTCATATTTCTTGCCGAACAGGAAAACCGTCACCATATTTTCCATACCTGTTCTCCTTTAATACTCATTCGGCAGCTCGTCGAGCTGGTCGAAGCGGAACACCGGGCCGTCCTTGCAGACGTATTTGTCGCCGATGTTGCAGCGGCCGCATTTGCCGAGGCCGCATTTCATCTTGAGCTCCATCGTGGTATAGACCTGCTCACGGGCAAAGCCGAGCTCCATCAGGCCCGCAAGCGTAAACTTGATCATGATGGGAGGGCCGCACATCACGACGGTCTTGTCGGTCGTGAAGCCGAGCTCCTTGACGTAGTTCGGCACGAAGCCGACGTGGCCGTCCCAGTCCGGCTGCTCGCGGTCGATGGTCAGATGGACGTTGATGCCGTCCTCCCTGCACCAGACGTTTTCGATCTCCGGATAGTCGACCAGATCGTCCTTCGAGCGGGAGCCGTAGACGATGTCGATCTTGCCGTAGCGGTCACGGTAGTGACGGCAATAGTTGATGACCGAGTGCAGCGGGGCCAGACCGATGCCGCCCGCGATGAACAGCAGATCCTTGCCCGCGAACGCGGTGTCGACCGGGAAGCCGTTGCCGTAGGGGCCGCGGACGGTGATCTGCTGGCCGGGCTCCATGGCGTGGAGCCATTCGGTCACGCAGCCGCATTTTTTAATGGAAAACTCCACATATTCCTCCAGCGTGGGACTGGACGTGATGGAGAACAGCGCCTCGCCGACGCCCGGCACGGAGAGCATGGCGCACTGGCCGGGGATATGGACGAAGGGCTTTTTGCCGTCAAGGCCGACGACGCGGAAGGTCTTGACATCCGGCGTGTCGACGCGGATATCCGTGACGACGGCGATATTGGGGATCAGCGGATCGTTTCTCATGCGTGTTCCTCCCCAAGTGTTTTGATGACTTTGACGATGTTCATATGGATGGGGCACTTGGCAAGGCAGCGGCCGCAGCCGACGCAGCCGAAGCACCCGTCGTTATTATCCGGGAAATAGACCAGCTTGTGCATAAAGCGCTGCCGGAAGCGCTCGAGCTGCGTCGGGCGCGGCTGACCGGCGGACATCTTCGTGAAATCCGAGTACATGCAGCTGTCCCAGCAGCGGAAGCGGCGGACGAGCTTGCCGGAGTCGAATTCCTTGATATCATAGCACTGGCACGTCGGGCAGACGAAGGTGCACGTGCCGCAGCCGAGGCAGCTTTCGGACAGCTGCTTCCATTCCGGGCGGTCGAAGAGTTCCTTCGTTTTGCCTGCGCCCACGGCGGACAGATCGAGCCCGGCCAGCGGGAGCTTTTTGAGAAGCGCACGCGTTTTTTCCTGCTGGGCCGCGACTGCCGCACCGTCCGTATCCTCCAGCATGGGAAGCTTCGCGGTCAGCGCCGCGCCCTTTTCCGTGTTGGCCTGCCAGAAGAGCGTTTCGTCCTCGATCCAGCAGCTGATATCGCCCTGCGGGGCCGCAGGATCGATGCCGAAGGCCGGACAGAAGCACGTTTCCTCGGGGCGGGTGCAGGCCAGCGTCACGACGGTGCCGTGTGCGCGGCGGGCGGCGTAATAGGTGTCCTGCGGTTCGGAAAGGAAGACGCGGTCGAGAATTTCAAAGCTTCTTGCGTCGCACGCGCGCACGCCGAACAGGACGAACGGCTCCGCCGGGTCGCGCGTTTCGACCAGATCGAGTTGCTTGCCTGTCACGCGGAAGCCGACGAGGTTTTCCACCTGCGGGAAAAACAGATCCTTGGCCGAGCGGACGGTATTGAGCTTCTTGGTAAGCGCTATACCCTCCTGCCAGACGGTGAAGCTGGCCTGACCGGCGGCGTCGTCCGCCGGAATATAGAGCTTCCGGTCTGCCGACACGGCGGCAAACAGGCTTTGAAGCTTAGAGAGGGGAAGCTGTTTCATTGCGCACCTCCTCTTTCATAGACGACGGACGGCTCACAGTCGTCCTTGCGGAAATCCATGAGCGGCGGGCGGGAGTCGAAATCGGCTCCGGCCTGATAGTCGCCGTAAAGCTCGTTGATGTCCTTGATGAACTTGCGGTTCAAAAGATGCAGCGGGATATGCTGTGGACAGACGCGGGAGCATTCACCGCAGTCGGTGCACCGGGAGACGACGTGGAAGGCCCGGATGATGTGGAACATATTTTCCTCAAACGAATCGGCGATGGCCTTGTTCTCAAAGCCAGAATCGTGGTTGTCGAACACGCACTTTTCGCACGAGCACGCGGGACACACGTTGCGGCACGCGTTGCAGCGGATGCAGCGCGACAGCTCGCCGCGCCAGAACGCGTAGCGCTCGTCGGGCGTCATGGCCTCAAGCCGGGCTACTTCGTCAAAGCGGCCGCAGTCCACGTTTTCCTCGCCCTGCTCGCCAAGCAGCTCGTCATAGCAGACGATCTTTTTACTCTTGCAGGTCTTGCACTTGAGCAGCAGCGCATCGGCCTTTTTGATCGTTTCCTCGCCGTAGATCGTGGAAACGCAAAGAGCTTCGCCATCCTCCGTCACTGCTGTGACACCGGCAAGGCCCAGCTCCTTGATGGCCTCCATGTCGCACATCCCGCCGCACTGTACGCCGACGGCGTAGACCGTCTCGCGCAGGATGCGGTGCTCCTTTAGAAGCTGGACGAACGAATAGCTGTCGCAGGGCTTCAGGAACGCGGCGGCCTTGCCGCCCTTACGGGATTCCGCGATGAGATATTTGGACAGATTCGCGCCGGAGAAGACGCTCCAGACGAAATTTCTCTCGATATCTTCCACGCTCGTGAATACGGATGGCGTCAGATCATAGAAGAATTCGCCCGCGCGCCAGCCGATGACGCGGTCAACAATCTGATCTTGCAGCAGCTGGATCGCTTTTTCCTTTACTCTTTGCATCTCAGATCCTCCAGTCTGCGGTTCTCGCCGAGCTTCGTGATCGTCTCGGCGAATTCGTTCATGGTTTTGGCGAACTTCGCGCCCTCTGCCGCCGAGACCCATTCCACGCGCGTGCGCTCACGCTCGATGCCGAGGAAGTCCAGCATGGAGAACAGGAGCGTCATGCGCCGCCGGGCGTAATAGTTGCCGGTCGTGTAGTGGCAGTCGCCGGGATGGCAGCCGCAGAGGATCACGCCGTCGGCCCCGCGCTGGAACGCGCGGAGAATAAACATCGGGTTTAACCGGCAGGAGCACGGAATGCGGATGATCTTCACATTGGCCGGGTAGCTCAGCCGGTTCGTGCCGGAGAGATCGGCGCCCGCGTAGGAGCACCAGTTGCAGCAGAACGCCACGATCGTGGGCGTCCAGGAGCCGTTTACCTGCATATCGCATCCACCTCCGCAATGATTTGACGGTTGGAGAAGCCCTTGAGATCCATCGCGCCGGACATACACGCGACGGTGCACGCGCCGCAGCCCTGACAGACCGCCGGGTTGACCTGCGCCACGCGCCGCACGAGCGTCGTGCGGTTCGGGCCTCTGAATTCCTTGTCAATGTACGTGATCGCGCCATACGGGCAGACCTTTTCGCAGTTGGAGCAGCCATTGCACATCATCTCGTCCGGCTGCGCCACGCACGGGTTGCACGTCAGCGAGTCCTTGCACAGAAGGCCGATGACCTTCGCCGCAGCGGCGGACGCCTGTGCGACCGTCTCCGGGATATCCTTCGGCCCCTGGCACATACCGGACAGGAACACGCCTGCCGTCGGGCTTTCGACCGGGCGGAGCTTCGGGTGGGCCTCGGTGAAGAAGTCGTTCGTGTCCATGGAGGCGGTCAGCATCGTGGCCAGCGGCCGCGCGGACTTATCCGGCTCGATGGCGGCAGCCAGCACGACCATGTCGGCGTCAATATGCAGCTGCCGGTTGTCCAGCAGATCGGATGCCTGCACCTTCAGCTTGCCGTTTTCGGGCGTGACCTTGCCGACCATGCCCTTGATGTAATGCACGCCGTACTGCTCGACGGCTCTGCGGTAGAACTCGTCAAAGTTCTTGCCGGGGGTGCGCACGTCGATGTAGAACACATACACATCTGTATCCGGGTATTTTTCGCGGCAGAGCATGGCGTGCTTCGCCGTGTACATACAGCAGATCTTGGAGCAGTAGGGCTTGCCCTTCTCCGCACCGTCGCAGCGGGAGCCGACGCACTGCACAAAGACAATGGTCTTCGGGTGCGTCCCGTCGGACGGGCGCAGGAGCGTGCCGTTCGTGGGGCCGGCAGCGTTCATCAGGCGCTCAAACTCGAGGCTGGACACCACGTCCGGACTCTGGCTGTAGGCAAATTCGTCGAATTTGGAAAGATCGATGGGGTTGAAGCCCGTCGCGGCGACGATGGCGCCGTATTCCTGCTCAATAAACGTGTCGGTCTGCTTGTAGTCGATCGCTCCGGCGGAGCAGACCTTCGCGCACACGCCGCACTTGCCGTTTTTGAGCATATTGCAGTAGTTGGGGTCGATGGTCGCGACCTTCGGCACGGCCTGCGCAAACGGGATATAGATCGCGCGGCGATTGTCCATGCCGAGGTTAAACTCGTTCGGGACCTTCTTCTGCGGACACTTTTCCGTACACAGTCCGCAGCCGGTGCAGACGTCCTCCTTGACGAAACGCGCCTTGCGGCGGATCTTTACATGGAAATTGCCGACGAAGCCGCCGACGGATTCGACCTCGGAATAGGAATAGATGTGGATTTTTTCGTTCTGCGCACAGTCAACCATTTTCGGTGTCAGGATGCACGCCGCGCAGTCGAGCGTCGGGAACGTCTTGTCGATCTGGGTCATCTTGCCGCCGATGATCGGCTGCTTTTCGACGATATCGACCTCAAAGCCAGCCTCGGCAATGTCCAGCGCCGTCTGGATGCCCGCGATGCCGCCGCCAATGACGAGCGCGCGCTTGGTGACCGGGCTGCTGCCCGCGGTCAGCGGCGCGTTCAGATGTACCTTGGCGATGGCGGCGCGGCCCAGAATGATGGCCTTTTCCGTGCCCGCTTCCTTGTCCTTGTGGATCCAGGAGCACTGCTCACGGATGTTCGCGATCTCGACCATATAGGGGTTCAGCCCCGCCTTTTCGCAGGTCTTGCGGAACGTCTGCTCGTGCATTCTGGGCGAACAGGAACAGATGACCACGCCGGTCAGACCGTATTCATGGATCTTGTCCTGAATCATCTGCTGCCCGGTCTGGGAACACATATACTGATAATTTGTGGAGAAAACAACGCCGGGTTCCTTTGAAAGAGCCTGCGAGACGCGTTCCACGTCGACGGTCGCGGCAATGTTGCTGCCGCACCAGCATACGAATACGCCGATTCTCTGCATTGCGTTCCCTCCTTACTTTTTATATTTGCGGAACGCCGCGGCAATCGCCTGCTGCGGCAGCTCCTCGTCAAGAATCTCCGGGATGCGTTCAGGCTTCAGGTGATCCATGCCCTGCTGACGCTGCACGGCATTGCGCACAGCCTCGATGAGCTTCGCCGGCTCCACGTTTCGGGGACAGCGCTCGACGCAGGCAAAGCAGCTCAGGCAGGTGTAGATGCCCTTCGAGGAAAGCAGCTCCTCGATCCGGCCGTTTTCGACCATGGAGACAAACTGATGCGGATGGTATTCCATCTCGTCATACGCCGGACAGCTCGCCGAGCATTTGCCGCAGCGCATACACTTTCTGGGGTTTACGCCGGAAATGCGGGTGACGGTTTCGATCATGTTCTGGTTGTTCATGCGTCCTCCTCCCCGCAGCCAAGCGCTTCGGCCAGAAGCTCCGTGAAATAAACGACAGGCAGCGCGCCGTCCGTGTTGTGCAGCAGATTGTAGCTGCACAGGGGACAGGCCGTGATCAGAAGCTCCGCGCCCTGCGCCTTTGCGTTGTCCATGATCTTCTGTGCCTGCTTTGCGGCGTAGGACCTGTTCTCGACCGCCATATAGCCGCCGCAGCATTCGTTGCGCTGTGCGTAAAGAACAGGCTCCGCGCCGATGGCCCGGATGAAGTCCTCCAGCATTTTCGGGTTCTCCGGGTCGTCAAACTGCATCTCGCGGCTGGGCCGCAGGAGCATACAGCCGTAATACGCGCCGATCTTTCTGCCTGTAAGCGGCTTTACGACAGCTGCCTTGACTGCATCCCAGCCGATCTCGTCGCGCAGGACTTCGAGATAGTGCAGAACCTTTGTCTCACCCTCGTAGGGCGTTTCCGGCTTTAAGTAATTGTTGACCTTGACGCGGATGTCCTCATTGTGCTGCATATCGCCGTTCACGCGCTTCAAAACGTGATGACAGGCAGAACAGAGGGACACCAGCGGCTGACCCGCGTCACGCGCGGCCATGAGCGCCCGGACGGAGGAAAGCCGTGTGGCAATTTCATCGTTTGCCTGCGGATACACCGCGCCGCAGCACTGCCACTCCGGGATCTCGCACAGCGAAAAGCCGAGCTTCTCCGCTGCGCGCCGTCCGGCTCTGTCCAGCTGCGCGCCCTTTGTCCTGAGCGTGCAGCCGGGGAAATAGCTGTAATTCATTGCGCGTCCTCCCGTCAGATCATGTTCTCCGGGTGGAACACCTCGTCGAAGCGCTCCGCCGTCAAAAAGCCGAGGCTCACGCAGGCTTCCTTGAGGGAGATGTTTTCTTTATAGGCTTTCTTTGCCGTCTTGGCTGCGTTTTCATAGCCGATGTACGGGTTCAGCGCCGTGACGAGCATGAGGGAGTTGTGCAGATTGTGCTCCATCTTCTCGCGGTTGGCGCGGATGCCGCAGGCGCAGCGGTCGTTGAACGACACGATGGACTCGGCCAGCAGACGTGCCGACTGCAGGAAATTATAGATGCAGACCGGCATGAACACGTTCAGCTCGAAATTGCCCTGCGACGCGGCCATGGACACGGCCACATCGTTGCCCATGACCTGCACGGCGACCATCGTAACGGCTTCGCACTGGGTAGGGTTGACCTTGCCGGGCATGATGGACGAGCCAGGCTCGTTTTCGGGAATGAAGATCTCGCCGAGGCCGTCCCGCGGGCCGGAGGCCAGCCAGCGCACGTCGTTCGCGATTTTCATCATATCGGCGGCCAGCGCCTTGAGTGCGCCGTGCGCGAAGACGATCTCGTCCTTGCTGGTCAGCGCGTGGAATTTGTTCTCTGCCGTTTTGAAGTCCTTGCCCGTCAGCTTCGCAATTTCAGCGGCGACCGCTGTATCAAAGCCATTTGGCGTGTTGAGGCCCGTGCCGACGGCGGTGCCGCCGAGCGCCAGCTCTTTGAGCGGCTTCACGGCCAGAAGCAGCAGCTCTTTATCCCGTTCCAGACTTGTTCTCCAGCCGGAAATTTCCTGCGGGAAGGAGATGGGCGTGGCGTCCTGCAGATGCGTCCGGCCGGATTTGACGACGCCCTCGTTTTCCACCTCCAGACGGCGGAACGTTGTTACCAGCGTGTTGATGGCGGGGATGACCTTGTCCTCAAGCGCGCAGACTGCCGCAATGTGCATGGCCGTCGGGAATGTGTCGTTGGACGACTGCGACATATTGATATCGTCGTTCGGGTGCAGCAGCTTTTTGCCCGCAATTTCATTGCCGCGGTTGGCAATAACCTCGTTGCTGTTCATGTTCGACTGTGTGCCGGAGCCGGTCTGCCAGACGACGAGCGGGAAATTGTCCAGAAGCTGGCCGGAAATGACCTCGTCCGCCGCCTGCTCGATGGCGGCAAGCTTTTCTTCGGTCATTTTTTCGGGACGCAGGGCGCGGTTGGCGCGCGCAGCAGCCTTTTTCAGAATGCCGAAGGCATGGATGATCTCGGCGGGCATCGTCTCAATGCCGACGCCGATCGGGAAGTTGTTGTGGCTGCGCTCGGTCTGTGCGCCCCAGTATTTGTCCGCCGGGACGCGGACCTCACCCATGGAATCGTGTTCGACGCGATATTCCATCGTTTTTTCTCCTTTTTTATATCAGATCTCGACCTGACGGATGACTTCCTTCAGCTTTTCCGCGCTGGCGCGGAGCTTGTCGATCTCGCCGTCGGTCAGCTGGTTGAGGATCTTGCCGCGCACGCCCTGATTGTCGACCAGCGCGAGCGTGGACAGGCAGACATCGGACACGCCGTATTCGCCGTGCATCATGGTAGAGACGGTCACAGCCGTTCCAGCCGTGCTCTGCACACACTTGCACAGGTGGCAGACCGACATGGCGACGGCATAGAACGTTGCGCCCTTGTTCTTGATGACCTGCGCGCCGGAGGTCTTGACGAACTGCTCGATCTCCTCGTAATCCTGGTTCCACTTGATGCGGTCACAGTCGGGGGAATGCTCCTTATAGGAATCAATATGGTTGTTCGCGATGTGCACAAGGCTCCAGGGCACGAAGGAGGAATCGCCGTGCTCGCCGTAGACGTGCGCGTGGACATTCTTCGGGCTGATGCAGAAGCGCTTTGCAAGCGTCGACTGCAGGCGGCTGGTGTCGAGGATGGTGCCGGAGCCGATGATGTGGCTCTCGGGAACGCCGGAAATTTTGTGGAACACATACGTCAGCACGTCGACCGGGTTCGATACGATAATATAGATGGCGTCCGGCGCGGCAGCCGTGATCTGCGGGGCAATGTCCTTGATGATGTTGACGTTGGCCTGCGCCAGCTCCAGCCGGCTCTGTCCGGCCTTGCGGGGAAGACCCGAGGTGATGATGACAATGTCGGAGCCGGAGGCCGCGTCATAGTCGCCGGAGCGGACGATCGTCGGAGAACAGAACGGCGCGCCCTGATAGATATCCATGGCCTCGCCAAAGGCCTTCTGCTTATTGACGTCGATCAGGACGATCTCGGATGAAATGCCCTGGATCATCAGGTCGTTCGCAATCGTGGAGCCGACGCTTCCCGCGCCGATAACAGTGATCTTACTCATACACAAAAACCCCCAATTTCAGATTTGAATCGAACAAAATATACCGATATAATTTTATCGGTTATTGCGATAAAATTATATCGGTATTATGCTGGAAGCACCAATGCTTTTTTATGCAAAGATATATTCTTTTTGATATGTTGGTTCAATTCCGTTCCTGTGGGAAGTATCAGACAAATGCCTTGTGTTCCCGCACAAACTGCACGAATCCGGCCTCGATCTCGCTCATTGCATATTGCTTATGATATACCAGCGCGTTGAGATACAAACTCTGGTTGTCGCTGCACGGGAGCTGGACAAGATTCCAGCGCTGGATGCAGTGCTCCGGGATGGCGGGGGCCAGCATATAGGAATTCGGAATTGTTTCGAGGAGCGTCATCTGCGCCAGACGGTCGACGCAGTAGATCTTCCGCCGCACCGGCTCCTCCGGCTTGCCCTGTACGCGGAACACGTCCCCGTGAACGATCTCCGGCAGCCCGTCAAGCTCCGTGCGCAGAACGGAGCTGCGCCCGGCAAGCGGATGTGACTGGTTCATGGTGACGAGGTAGTGGTATTTGCTCAAAAGCTCGAAGCTCAGGCCGCGGGCGCTGGTCTGCTCGTCAAAATAATCGCGGTATTCCGAGCGGAAGCGGATCACGCCGATCTCCGTCTCGCCGCTTGCAAGCGTTTCGAGCGCCGTGCGCGCGTGGCATTCGCGGATGACCGCGTCGACCGGCTCTGCCTGCGGCAGTCCGGCCAGATACTGCGCCGTCAGATCCAGCATGGCCGCCGAGCGCGGGATGCACACGCGCAGCCGGTTCGCCACGGCCCGCTTGGGACCGAGGGCCTCAATGGCCTCCGTCTCGCGCAGGATGGACTTTGCGTGCTGCAGAAAGATCGTGCCGCGCGTCGTGGGCCGGACGCCGCGCGTGGAGCGCTCAAAAATGCGGAAGCCCAGCATCTGCTCCACATCGTGCAGGATGCGGCTGAGATTCGGCTGGCCGATAAACAGGTTCTCCGCCGCCTGCGAGATCGACCGGGTGCGTTCGATCTCGATGATATACTGCAAATGCTGTGTGTTCATAGCTGTACCGCCTTCTAATTTATATCATTTCTAATATATCACCTTTTTCGCCGTTTTGCAACCGGAGGCGTACCGGCGCTCTGCATAAAATCATATACCCTTTTTTGCCGTCTCTTGGCGCTTTTCATGCCCGGACAGCACCGGCAGCTCGGCAAAGAAGGTGTTGACGCCGCCGTCGCTCTCTGCCCAGACGCTGCCGCCGTGCGCCTGCGCGATGGCCTGCGCGATGGAAAGGCCGAGGCCGAAGCTGCCGTCGCGCGTCCGCGCGGCGTCTGCGCGGGAAAAGCGGTCAAAGATCTGCCGGAGCGCCTGCGGGGAAAGCGCCTCGCCCTCGTTTGAGACGGACAGGCGGCAGCGGTTCTTCCCGCAGCGGGACAGGCGGACGGCGACCGTGCCGCCGGAGGCGTACTTCCGGGCGTTGTCGAGATAGATCTCCACGAGCTGGCTGAGCTGGCGCGCATCGCCGCTGACGGTGATGTCCGGCTCCAATTCCGTCTGCAGTGTCAGACCGCGTTCAAACAGCGCGGCCTCGAACAGCAGCGCGCTGCTCTCAGTGATCTGACTGAGATCGCATGGCGTGAATGCACGCGACGCCTGTTCATTCTCGGCCCGTGCCAGCTCCAGAAGCCGCTCGACCAGCGCGCGCATCTGCTTCGCCATGGCGTCGATGCCGGAAAGGAAGGTCTGCTTCTGCGCCGTGTCATAATCCGGGCTTTGCAGCAGCTCCGTGTTTGTCAGAATGACGGTCAGCGGCGTTTTCAGCTCGTGCGACGCGTCGGCGACAAACTGCTTCTGCTGCCGCCACGCTTTCTCCACTGGCCGGACCGCACTGCGCGCCAGCAGCACCGCAAGGCCGAAAAAGGCAAGCAGGCCGAGCGCGACGAGCAGCGCGCCGGTCTTCAAAAGCGTGCGCAGCGTCTGCTGCTCGCTGGAAATATCCGCGAAGATCACGCTGCCGGTCACGCGGCAGTAGCGCAGGCTGTATTCCGGGATCTCGCCGATGGCGTCCTGCGAAGCCTGCGCCGCGGCGGCAACCATCCGCAGAAACGTCCGGTCGGTCAGATCGTAATCGCTTGACCCGATGGCGACCAGATTGCCGAACGCGTCGGTCTGCAGCACGAAATACGGCAGGCGCACCTGCTGCGGTTCGCGCTCCGGCTGGACAGGCGCGAAGGGATCGGCTGCAATGGCCTGCATCATACTGATGGACTGCGTGCGCAGGTTCTGCTTTGTCAGCGTATAGAAAAGGCCGAGGATCGCGCCGAGCATCACGGCGGCGACGAGCACGATCGCAAGAATGATCTTCAAGCGAAGTTTTTTCAGCATACCTCGCCCACCTCCAGATGATAGCCCAGCCGCCGCACGGCCTCAATGCGCACGTTCGAGCCGATGGCCGCAAGCTTTTTGCGCAGGAAGCCGACGTAGACCTCCACATGGTTTTCTACCGCGTTGGAATCAAAGCCCCAGACCTTGGACAAAATGGCCTCCTTGGACACATTCTGCCCCTTTGTCTGCAAAAGATACCGCATCACGTCGAATTCCCGCGCGGACAGCCGCAGCTGCCGCTGCCCGCAGATCAGCGTTCCGGAGGCCAGATCGAGCGTCGTGTTGCCGAACGAGAGCGCGTTGACCTCCGCGCCCTGCCGCCGGAGCAGCGCACCGACGCAGGCCAGCAGCTCCCGCGCGTCAAAGGGCTTCGTGAGATAATAATCCGCGCCCGCGTTCAGCCCCTCGATGCGGTCTTCGAGCGACGATTTTGCCGTCAGCATCAGAATCGGCGTTCCGCAACGCTTCGCGCGCACCTGTCGCGCGACCTGATAGCCGTCCATGCCCGGCATCATCACGTCGAGAATGAGCAGATCATATACGCCCGTCTCGGCATATTCCGCCCCCGTCTCGCCGTCATGCACCGCCTCGACGGAAAATCCCTTCCCCTCCAGCATGGCCCGGAGAGAGTCCGCAAGCAGGATCTCGTCTTCAATGATCAGAATTTTCATATCATAATACCTCAGGTTCAAATCGCCGGAAAATGGTATGGCGGCATCCAAAGGGAAGCCTTGTGTGCGTCCTATCCCTATCAACTATATTCGTTTTTTTACCGCTTTTCAAGGAAAACCGCAGAAAAATTGTCTCCCGGCCAAACGGCCGGGAGACAGGAAAGATGTATGCTTATGCCTTTTTGCTCTGCGAAGCGGTGAAGCGGTTCAGGATGGCTGCAAACTGGCAGCGGGTGGCGGTGCCGGTGGGCAGGAGCTTGCCGTCGGTGCCGTTGATGAGGCCCTGGCCGACAGCCCACTGCATGGCGGGAACGGCGTAGCCGCTGACGCTGGCGTGATCCTCAAAGCTGATGAGATTCTCGGAGAGCGTCACGGCGTCCATGCCCTGATAGACGGCGTAGTTGAACAGGAACTTCGCAAGCTGCTCACGGGTGACGGCCTTGTTCGGCTCAAAGGTCGTGGCGGACGTGCCGCTGGCAAACTCGTTCTTGGCGGCCCAGGCGACGGCTGCTTCATAATAGCTGCCGGAGGCAACGTCGGTGAACGCGGCCTTCTCAGTCACTTCGGGGCTGCCCGCAAGACGGTAGAGCGTTGCGACGACCATGGCGCGGGTCATGGGCCTGTCCGGAGAGAAGGTATTTCTGCCGGTTCCGGTCATCAGTCCCTCATCCGTGCAGAACAGAACGTCCTGCTGGCAGACCGCCTCGGCCTTGACATCCGCGAAGCCGGAAGCGGCCAGCAGCACGCACAGCAGGAGCAGCAGCGCGCCCCGTGTCAGAAGCCGTTTCATGACGCTCCCTTCAGCGTGGAATTGGCGAGCATGGCCCGCGCGTCCTCCGCAGTTAAGTCGTAATTCCAGAGCAGTCTGAACATTTCCTGTGTCTTTTCCACCATATCATAGGCATAATACTGCGGATACAGAAGATTTCCCAGCCACCATACGCCCAGCAGCATATTGAGGCTCGGGGGATTGGAAAGCCAGTTGTAGGGCATGGATGGAATCTCGTAATACCGTCCGGCTTCGATCGCGCGCAGCGGCTGCCACGCTTCGTCGTCTGCCGCAGTCTGATAAATGCTGCCCGCCGCAAATAAGATCACGTCCGGGTCAAAGCGGTAGAGCTGCTCAAGATTGATGGGATTGCCGCCGCCCTTGTTGCTGACGTCTTCGACCACGGCGGCGTTTTCAATGCCTATGAGATCGAGCACCTGCGCCTGAATGGAGCCCTTCGCGTTCGTATTGAGGCCGGACGAGCCGGAGGTGTACAGGACGGAAATGCGCTCGGAATCCTGAATTTTCGCGGCGTTTTCCTCCGCCAGCGAGACAGTCTCGTCGACGAACGCCGCCAGTTCTTCGCCGCGCGCCTCCTTGCCGCTCAGGATTTTTCCGAGCGTCCGGTATGCCTCGGCCATATGCGGAAGATCTGCCTCGATGAAGATCACGGGCATCCCGATCTGCCTTTGCAGCGCGTCCAGATCGGCGGCCATGTTGTCCTTTTTGTCGCCCAGATCAATCACGACCTGCGCGCCGGAGGTCAGAATGGATTCCAGATTCAGCGTCGACTTGCTGCCGTACATCTGGCCGGTCGTCGGCAGATCGATCAGGCGCGGGTCGAGATATTTGTACTGGCTGGACGACGGCGTTGCGTTGATGGTCGTCATATATTCGGGCGCGATGGTCGCCAGAAACATCGACGCGACCGTACCGCTGGGGGCCACGCGCGTGAGCGTTTCAGGGATGTCGACGGTTCGGCCAAGCGAGTCGGTGAACGGAACGGTCGGCTCTGCCGGGGCCGTCTGCCGCTCAGACGCGCAGCCGGACAGGCTTCCGCATACAAGCGCCAGCGCCAGCAGAAGGGCAAATAATTTTTTATATTGCATGGTTATCCTCCAAAGAAAACAACGTTTGGGAAAACAAAGCCGAAAGGCTTCCTTTCTGCTTGCATTATACCAGCAGCCGGACGCGATTGCAATAGAGTGTTTCGCTATTTCAAACAAAAAGCGGCGCTTTTCCGCATGGTCGAACGCACAGGACCCCGCCGGGCGGCAGTGCCCGGCGGGGTCCTGTGGCTGTGCGGCGCGGATGCAGAAGGGAGATGTCAGAAAGGATGACGAGGAATTGGAACGAACAAGGTCTGCAAGCGTCCGCACAGTCCGCTGTCCGTTTCAGCACTGCCATCATACCATCGTCCGGACTGCAATGCAAGCTGATATTTCGACAATAATGAATATAGATACGATAATAACGAAAGAATGCGGAGATCGAAGATCATGGAAAGCAGGAACGCTTCGGCTCTTTAAAATAAAAAAGACACTTGCGAACGCTTGTTTGCCATGCTATAATGAAAATCTAGACTGTCTTCCGGGAAATGAACTACAGAGAGGAATGAGAGCCATTCATGAAGGATATCCTGCCTTATCTGAAGCCGTACCGCAGGCGCATTGCGCTGGCGATGCTGCTGGTCGCGGCGGCGACGGTGTGCGATCTGCTGCTGCCGACGATCATGAACGACATTTTGAATAACGGCGTCCGGCAGTCGGACTTTGCGTATATCGTGCGCTGCTGCGCGTGGATGCTGGCCGTTGCGGCGGCTGGCCTTGCCGCGCTTCTGGCCGGGAGGAAGATCAGCTGCGATGTGGTCGCGGGCTTCAACGCCGACCTGCGCACGGACGTGTTTTCCCTCGTCAACAATATGACGTTCGAGGAATTCAACGCCATCGGCGCTGCCGCGCTCCTGTCCCGGTCGACCTACGATATCGGAACGGTCTCCTGGGTCGCGTCGATGATCTCCGGCAGTCTCATTACGATCCCGGTGCTGTTTTTCGGCGGCGTCATTCTGGCGCTGCGCAAGGACGTGATGATGAGCCTGATCCTGCTGCTGTTCGTCCCGGCGATCTTTCTGATCGTCCGGCCCATCAGCAAACGGATTGGCCCCCTGCACGAAACGTCCGACAAGTACATCGACATTCAGAACGACGTCATGCGCGAGCGCCTGCACGGCATCCGCGTCATCCGCGCATTTAATAAGGAAGCAAGCCTGCAGCAGAAGATCGCCGACGCGACGCACGTCATGGCCGAGAACATCATCAACGCCAACGTGCAGATGGGACTTCTGAGTCCGGCAGCCGTGCTGCTCGTGAATCTTGCGGGCGTGGCGATCATATGGATCGGCGGCTGGCGTATGGAGACAGGCAGCCACGCCATCTCCGGCGGCGATATCTTTGCCATCATCCAGTATCTGGCGCTTGTCGCCAACGGCGTTCTGATGGGCGGCTTCGCGATGGTCATGCTGCCGCACGCCAAGGTCGCGGCGGACCGCATCGGCGAAATTTTCCACGCTGCAGGGATGCAGGAGACAGCCAAAGGCGCGGAGCACACGTTCAGGGGCGAAATCGCCCTCGACCATGTGACCTTCCGCTATGAGGGCGCGTCGGAGGCCGCCGTGCAGAATGTCAGTATGCACATTCTGCCGGGGCAGAAGATCGCCGTCATCGGCGGCACGGGCAGCGGCAAAAGTACGCTCGTGCAGCTGCTGCTGTCCTTCCGTCTGCCGACCGAAGGACAGATCCTCTTCGACGGCGTCAGCGCTTCGCAGATCGACCGGGGCGTGATCCGGAAGAACATCAGCTGTGTCCTGCAAAAGACCGCCGTGTATTCCGGCACCATCCGGCACAACATCGAGATGGGCCGTCCCGGTGCGGAGGAAGCGGACATTCTCGAAGCCGCCGATATCGCGCAGCTCACGCCCTTCCTCAACTCCCTGCCCGAGCATCTGGAGCATCCGCTCCAGCAGTCCGGCAAGAACCTCTCCGGCGGCCAGAAGCAGCGCCTGTGCATCGCGCGCGCCATTTTAAAGGACGCGCCGATCTATGTCTTTGACGACAGCTTCTCCGCGCTCGACTTTTTGACGGAGGCGAATCTGCGGCGGAGCCTCAACGAGAAAATTCAGGGCAAGACCCAGATCGTTATCACCCAGCGTATCACCTCGGCCATGAACGCGGATCATATCTTCGTCATGGATCGCGGGCGGCTGGTCGACCACGGCGTTCATGCGGAGCTTTTGTCCCGCTGCAAGATCTATCAGGAGATCTATGCCTCGCAGACCGGAGGTGACGCGAAGTGAAGCAGGAACAGAAAACCCACGTTTCCGCCGACGCGCTCATCCAGCTGCTGAAGGGCGCGAAGGCCATCCGCTGGCAGCTTGCGCTCGGCGTCGTCATGAGTCTGGCGCTCGTTGTGTGCGCGCTGATCATCCCAACGCAGATGGGCGCGCTGGTGCAGATCCTGATCGATTATTTTGACGCGCCGGAGACGGGCGCGTCCGTGCTGGCGCAGCTCGCGCCGGGGCTTCTGGCGCTGGCCGGTGTGTATCTCCTGCGCGCCGCCATCAGCTACGGCAAAATGCAGCTGCTCAACCGCGCCGTCAGCCGGTATTTTACCTGCAATCTGCGCATCCAGATCTCCGACAAAATCCAGCGCCTGCCCGTCAGCTTTGTCGATCACACGCCCGTCGGCGATATTCTCTCGCGCATGACGGAGGACGTGTCCCGGATCGGCGGCTCCCTGCATACCGTCCTCGACACCATTACAGGCGGCTTTTTGCAGATCCTGGCCATCGCGGTCGTGATGTTTTTGCAGAACTGGCAGCTTTCGCTGGCCGTGATCGCGTTTATGCCGGTTTCCATCTGGCTGTCGGCCAAGATCGCGGGCCGCTCGGAAACGTATTTCCATCAGATGTTCAAGCAGTCTGGCGAGCTGTATTCCGTTGTGGAGGAAGCCTACACGAACTACGCGACGACAAAGGCCTATAACCTCGAGGAGCACTGCGCCGAGCGCCACGCGCAGATCAACGATGCGCGCCGCGTCTCCGAGGCGAAGGCAACCTATCTCTCCGCCATCGTCCAGCCGGTCATTGCCGCGTCCAATTCGCTGGCGTATATCGCCATCAACCTGCTGGGCGGCTGGCTCATCGTGCGGCAGGGCGTTCCGGTGGGCGTGATCGTGACGCTGGTGCTGTTCGCGCGGCAGTTTTCCGAGCCGCTTGAGCAGATCTCCAATGGCCTGAGCACGCTGCAGCAGGCCAAGGCAGCTGCAAAGCGCGTTGTCGACCTGCTGGAGCTGCCGGAGGAAGCGCCGATCGAACAGGAGCTTCCCGCAGGCGGAGACGGCAGCGTAGAGTTCCGCCACGTGGACTTCTCCTACGAGCCGGACACCGAGCTCATTCAGGATCTGAACCTGCACGTGGAAAAGGGCCAGCACGTTGCCATCGTCGGCCCGACCGGCGCGGGCAAGACAACAATTGTAAATCTGCTCATGCGCTTCTATGACGTCGATTCCGGCAGTATTCTGCTGAGCGGGCGCGACATCGCGGACTATTCCCGCGCCTCCACGCGCGACCGCTTCGGCATGGTCCTGCAGGACACGTGGCTCTTCGGCGGCACGATCGCTGAAAACGTGGCCTTCGGCAAGCCGGACGCGACGCGCGAGGAGATCATCCGCGCCTGCGACGAGGCGTACTGTGACCACTTTATCCGCACGCTTCCACAGGGCTACGATACGGTCATCGGCAGCGATACCTCGTCCATCTCCTCCGGCCAGAAGCAGCTGCTGACCATCGCGCGCGCACTTCTCGCGCAGCGGGAGCTGCTGATCCTCGACGAGGCGACGTCCAATGTCGACACGCGCACGGAGCTTCTCATCCAGAAGGCCATGGACCGCCTTATGCGCGGCAGGACGTGCTTCATCATCGCCCACCGCCTGTCCACGATCGTCGACGCCGACCTCATTCTGGTCCTGCGCGACGGCCGCATCGTCGAGCAGGGCAAGCACCGCGACCTGCTGGAGAAAAAGGGCTTCTATTACGAAATCTATAAAAGTCAGTACGATATTGCGTAAAAACAACGAGGCTGCCGCAGATGAAAAAATCTGCGGCAGCCTCGTTCTGTTGAACGGCTGCTTCTCCGGGAGGCACTGACACGGGATTTTATGATGTGAAAATTGACAATCTGACTGCCATTTGGTATGATAAATTTAGAGATATTTTGGAAATGAGGCAATTACATGGAGCCACTGGGAATTCTGAGTCTGGATCGAAAAAAGTATACACAGGCGATGGCGGAAAATCTTCCGGCGCTGCGCGCACGGCTCGGCCTGTCGCAGACGCAGCTGGCGGACTGCATCGGCGTTACGCGGCAGACGATCTCCTCGATTGAAAATCAGTCGCGGGAGCTGAGCTGGACGAATTTCCTGTCTCTGCTGTTCCTGTTCCTGCAAAACGCGCAGACCGCAAAGCTTCTGCCTGTGATGGGGATCTATACGGACGAGCTGGCGCGTATTTTTTCCTTTACTGACCTGAATCAATTCAGGCAATAACGGTTGATGGGAGACGCAGATATGGAGATCATCATACGCATCTATGACCGGGAGCGGCTGCTTGAGGCGAAGCTCCAATCAGGCGAAACGTGCACGATCGGAAAAGCTGCGGGCTGCACCATCCAGCTTGCCGCTGCCTGTCTTGGAAAAAAGACGATCACGGTCAAAACGGACGCGGATAGCTGGTCCGTGTCCGGCGCCGGGTTCCGGCAGGAGAAGCTCCCGTATGAAAAATCGCTCGTTCTGGATCCGGACGCGCATCTCGCGCTTACGGCGTACCCGTGCCGCACAAAGGCTGCCGTTCCGGTGCCGCTGACCGGGACGGAACGGCTCACGATCGGCCGGAACGCGGACTGCGATATCCAGATCGCGGATCAGCAGATCTCCGGAAAGCATACTGCGCTGTTCTATCAGGATGGCCGGTGGCGCTTTCAGGATCTCAAAAGCCGGAACGGCACCTATTTGAATATGTGCCTTGCCGGAAGCGGCGTGCTTGCCGACGGGGATGTGCTCTCGATCGGCTTCTGCCAGCTCCGCGTCAGCGGGGACCGGCTCTTCGTGTGGAGCAGCAAGGCTGTGCGCGTGAAGCCGGCCGCTGCGCCCGAAAAACGGACGGCGGTGTCGCCGGACGATCCGTATCCGTTCTGCTTTAAGCCGTCGCCGCGCCTGCTGGAGGAAACGCCCTGCAAAACGCTGGAGCTGCAGGCGCCGCCGACGATCGGCGGAAAGCCGAATGTCAGCTGGCTGAATATCCTGCTTGCGCCGCTGCTCAGCGTGATCGTGATGGTCGCGGTGTGCCTTCTGGTCACCAATGTGATGACCATGCTGTATTTCAGCGTCCCCACGACCATCATCGGCGTGGTGGTATCGATCCTCCGCTACCGGGGTGAAAAGAAAAAGTACCGTTCCCAGCAGCAGCTGCGGCTGGATACATACAGCACATATCTGCAGGAGCAGGTCCGTGAGCTGGAGGCGCTTCGCAGCGAACAGCAGACCGTTCTTGCACATATGTCCCCGTCGACGGATGTGTGCATCCGAAGAGCGGCGGCGGTCGACCGGGAGCTGTGGGGGCGGCTCTCCCGCGACGAGGATTTTCTTTCCCTGCGCGTTGGCAGCGGAACGCTCCCGGCAAGCTTCTCGGTTCAGGCGCCGAAGCAGATGCTGCGGCTGGAAAGCGACGTCCTCGCGGAGCAGCCGACGCAGATCGCGGAGCGGTTCGCCATGGTTCCGGACTGCCCGATCTGCGTTCCGCTGGGTGAGCATCTGTCCTGCGGCGTTGTGGGAAAGCGCGCGCGCTGCGTCGCGCTTGGGAAAAATCTGATCGTGCAGGCCGCGGCCAATCACAGCTACTGCGATCTGCGGATCGTCGTGCTCTGCGAGCAGGAGGAGACTGCGCAGTGGGAATTCTGCCGCTGGCTGCCGCATTGCTGGGACGAGGGGCATACGGCGCGCCTGATCGCAAACACGCCCGAAACGATCCGCGCACTGCTTGAACGGCTCGAGCCGGTCTTCTCGGCGCGGGCCGCTGCCGGACAGAACGCCGGGCTCGGCGCAGCGCCGCGTGCAAAGCCGTGGTACCTGTTCGTGTGCGCAGCGCCGGAGACGGTCACGCAGCACGCGTTTATGAAATTTCTGACGGCAAACCGCCGGGAGCTTGGCATCAGCGTGCTGTACCTGTTTGACCGGATCGATCTGCTCCCGGAGGAATGCCACGATATTCTGGACTGCAGGGAAGCAGTGGGCGTGCTGTTTGAGCGCAGGCACGCGTCCCGGAAGCAGCCGTTCCAGCCGGAGCAGGTGCCGCAGGCCCGGTACGAGCAGTTCGCACGCAGCATGGCGCCGCTCCGCATGGAGGCGAAGGGCGCTCCGGCGCTGCCGCGCTCGGTATCGTTCCTGCAGGGCTATCACGTTTCGCGGCCCTCGGAGCTGGCACTGGATAAAAACTGGGCGAACGCAGAGCCGGAGCGCAGCATGGCGGTCCCGATCGGCGTTCGCGGCGACGGCACGCCGTTCCTGTTCGATATTCATGAAAAGCGGCACGGGCCGCACGGCCTTGTCGCGGGCACGACCGGCTCCGGCAAGTCCGAAATGGTGCAGTCCTGGATCCTGTCGATGGCAGTCCGCTTCCCACCGGATGTGGTCAGCTTCGTGCTGATCGACTTTAAGGGCACCGGCCTGCTGCTCCCGTTCCAGAATCTGCCGCATCTTGCCGGACGCATATCCGATCTGGATACGAGCATCGGCCGGAACCTCATCGCGCTCGAATACGAGCTGACGCGGCGCAAGGAGCTGCTCGACCGCTGGAAGGTCAGCAATATCTCCGATTACAGACGGCTGCTGCGCGAGGGCAAGGCGGATGAGCAGCTGGGATATCTGTTTATCGTGATCGACGAGTTCGCGGAATTCAAGAACCGGTTCCCGGAATTCATGCAGGCGGTCAATCGCGTGTTCGCGGTTGGCCGGACGCTGGGTGTCCATATGATCCTTCTGACGCAGAAGCCCGCCGGTGTTGTAGACGATAAAATGAACGCGAATACGCGCTTCCGCTGGTGTTTGAAGGTGGCAAACGCCGCAGACAGCCGGGAGATGCTGCACCATACCGACGCGGCGCAGATCACAACGCCGGGCCGCGCCTACGTGCAGGTGGGCGAGGACGAGGTCTATGAGCAGATCCAGTCCTATTGGAGCGGCGCACCCTATCAGCCGTTCCGCGAGACTGCGGAGCAGACGGGCGGACAGACGGCTGTGGTGGACCTGTACGGGAACCGCCATTGCTACGAACCGGAAAAAACAACGGGATACCGCTCCGAACGAAAGGAGATCAATGCGGTCGTGGACTATCTGGACCGCTATTGCCGGGAGCGCGGCGTGGAAAAGGCGCGGCAGCTCTGGACGGCAAAGCTGCCCGAGCAGCTGCGTCTGCGCGACGTCGTCTGCGCGGCGTTCGACGGCGCGCATTGGGAAACGCAGCAGCAGGGCCTGCGGGCCGTCATCGGCCTTCTGGACGATCCTGCGGCGCAGTCGCAGCGCCCGATGTCGCTGAACTTCTCGGAATCCGGAAGCTATGCAGTCTACGGTGCGCCTGCGACCGGGAAAACGACGCTGCTGCAATCGGCGGTCATGTCCCTTTCCCTCTGCTATTCTCCGGAGCAGGTGCACCTCTATCTGATGGACTTCGGCGGCGGGAGCCTCCGGCTGTTCCGGGAGCTGCCGCACGTCGGCGGCATCGTGGACGGAGACGACGCGCAGAAGCAGAGCAAGCTGACGACCATGCTCATCGACACGCTGGATCGCCGGAAGAAGCTGCTTGCCGGACAGGGCCTCGTCAGCATAGACGCTTACCGGGAAGCCACCGGCGAGCAGCTGCCATGGATCGTGCTTCTGCTGGATCACGTTGCGCCTGCGCTGGAGCTGTACCCGGATATCGACGGCTTTTTGCAGACGCTCGTGCGGGACGGCGCGGCCTGCGGGATGTATCTGCTGGTCAGCGCTGGCGCGGTGAACGCGCTGCCGTACCGGATCAGCCAGCACATCAAGGCGGCTGTCTGCCTGCGGATGACGGACCGCGGCGATTACGCGCAGATCGTCGGCAAAACGAACGGTCTGGAGCCGGAAAATCTGGCCGGACGCGGTCTGGTCAGAAGCACTCCGCCGCTGGAATTCCAGACGGCGCTTCCCGCAGCGGGAAAACGGGAGATCGACCGCGTCAATGAGATCCGGCGGCTTGCCGGGCTGATGCGCGGGGCATGGACAGGCGCCTGCCCGCCGCCGATCCCGGTGCTGCCGGAGGTCGTGGACTGGCGGGAATATCCGTCGGAGCAGATCCTCTGCGGTCTTACGGAGCAGTCCGTGCAGCCGTGCTTCGCCGCGCTTGCGCAGGAGCAGTTTCTGCTGATCTCCTGCGCGCAGGACGGAAGCAGTACCGTTCAGGCCATTTTTGCGCAGGCCGCAGAAAAGCTTGCGCCTGCGAAGCACATTGTATTTCACGGCGCGCAGGCGCAGGCTGCGGCGGCGTTTGACGGTGAGATCGCCGCGCTGATGCCGGAGATGCAGAAAAGAAAGGACGCGAGCGCCGGGAGCACGGACTGGCCGTGGATCCTGATCTGCATTGACGATCTGAAGCGCTGCATCGATTCGATCAACGACCAGACGCTGCGGCGGCTGGCCAGCATTCTGGTCCTTGGCAAAGGGCTGCGCGTCGCGGTGATCGTAAGCGGAAACGCGGCGGACATTACAAAGCTGTCCGCTTCGGGCGAGCGCTTCACCATGGAAATGACCGGAAAAACGACCCTTCTGCTTGGCGGAAGCGCGCAGGCGCATATGTTTGCCCGGACCGATCTGGCGTACAGCGCCGCGTCACAGGATGCAGGCGCTGGCATGGGCTATCTGGTTCAGGATGGCCATGCGGTCAAGCTGAAGGCAGTACAAAAATAGAGGAGATAGAGGAGGCAGAGGAAATGGAGCGGAGCAGGCTCTCGATCAGAGCGCTGGTCGTGCTGGCGTCCGAATTGGGCGCGGAGCATCTTTTTGGCGTGCGCGACCCGTTTATGATGATGGATCACGAGCAGATCCGGGCGGCGTATGAAGTCTGCCTGGAGGAGCTGGAGCAGAGCGGCGCGATCACGCGGCAATTTGAAGGCGCGGCGATCGTGCGCGGCGATCTGCGGCGGCTCATTGAAATCTGTGCGGAATGCGACTTGTATCTGACTGTCGATGCGGTCAACTGCGGACAGGCGGAGCCGTCCGTCGTATTGTACCGGCAGGGGAGCTGCTGGGCGCAGCTGACAAAGGATGGCGAGCTGGCAAGCCTGACCGGAGCTGCGGACGGGGAAATAGAAGAGCTGGCGCTTGCAAGGCTGATGGAGTGCTGCAAAGCGCAGGAAGCACCTGAGGCGCAGACGCACTGGAGCCTTACAAACGAGCTGCTGCAGCACTGTCTGAAGGACACAGACGCAGGCCGGGCAGAGCTGTTGGCAGCCGGAATGCCGGAGGACGCGGCGGCGCTTCTGCTTGCCGGTCTGGAACGGCGGTGCGGCTATTGCTGCGTGAACACGGTCCATTTGCAGACGCGAACGCTGGAAAGCCTTTGTCTTGTGTACGATTCCGATATGCTGCTCCGGCTGGAGCCCGGCGAGGAGGAGACGGAGGACTGGATCGTCCGCAGGAGCACGCCGGAGCAGATCCGGCGCACGCTGCGTGCGCTGGTACGGGAGGGCGCGCCGCAATGAAGGCCTGTCAGAATGTGATCGTGACCCTGACCATCGGAGACGAGCAGCTGGATGTGGAGCTTCCGGCGTTCCTGCCGGTCGCGGAGGTGAATGCGCGTGTTCTGGAAATGCTCCGCGCCCTGTATCCGCAGGTTTACGGCAGCTGTACTGCGATCCGCCTGTACGACCAGGGAGCGCCCATTGCGGAGTCCAGAACGCTTGCGTCCTGCGGGATCTGGGACGGCGCAAGCCTGCAGGGCTGCGCTATATTGGAGTAATTTGCTGTTTTTAACAAATTACAGCGCCAGTTTTTGTATATTACAACGTATTTGAATTAACATATTGACAAATTATTTTACATAGTGTAAGATAGAACCATCCTGAAACACACCCTTGGAAAGGAGCTTCAGAAATGAGCCTGATCCGCATAGATTATGAAAATGCGCGTGCGCAGGCAAGACAGCTTGAACAGAGCGAGCAGCAATGCAGTCAGATCGCGCAGAGCATTCAGGCGCTCCGGCAGCAGCTTGCCGGCGTGTGGGCCGGAGAAGCCGCCGATACATACGATCAGGCAGCCGAGCGCCGGCTGCGCGAGATCCGAAAGATCCAGGATGAGCTGTCGCGTCTTGCGCACACGATCCGCAAGGCCGCAGATGAGTTTGAAGCCGCAGAAGCACGAACAAAGGCGTCCATGTCCGCGTCAGGCGGGACGGGTTCCGGCGGAGGCGGCGAATGGTAAGGAGGTTGTGCCGGTGCAGATCAAAATTGAATCCGCAGTCGTCCAGCAGGCGCAGGCACGGCTGAGACAGCAGTCGGGTGCAATGCGCGCGGTCGCCGTGAATGTTTCCAGCGTCCTGAACGGACTGGATATGCAGATCGCGGCGACGCAGCAGATCAGACAGTCGCTGGAGGCGCTTTCCCGCAGATGCACGACAGAGCAGACCCAGCTGGAGGCAATGACGCAGATGCTGCTTGCCGCAAGCGACCGCTTCACGCAGACGGACCAGAAGCTCGGCCACAGAGCAAGAGGGCTTGGCGAAGCCGCCGACGCCATTGGCGCGGGCCTCGCGGCCACAACGCTGCCGGCTGTCGCGCTGCGGGGGATCGACAGACAGAAATGCGCGGACGAGCTGGGAAAGACGTTTGGCCTTCGGACCTCCGAAACCCTGTGCGACGGCGTCAAGCAGGCGGTGGTCAGCAAAAAGAAGGGGTGGTTCTCCAAGCTCAAGGACGATGTCTCGGACTTTGGCAGCGCGGTCAAAACCTCTGTTTCGAACGTCGTCAGCGCGGCAAAGAAAAGCTATCAGAATCACGGGACCGTATATGATATCGTGGAATACGGCAAGGGCGCGGTCAAGATCGGCAAGAGTATTGTCAAAATCGCCGGAGCAGTTGCCGCGTGCAGCACCGTTGCGGGAATTCCGGTTGCACTCTGTATCATTACCAGCGCAGGAAACGATATTGCAAGCGCAAGCGCGGATATAGTCCATGTTGCGCGTGATGAGTACGACGAGGTGGGGAAAACAAATTACCTGAAGGATCTGCTGAAGAAGAACGGCGGAGAGCTGGGCGAAATGCTCGGAAACAAGAAAGCCGGTGAGAAATTCGGCGAGCTGGCCTATACGGGACTGGATCTAGTGTCGTTCCTGGACGGCGCAGATAAAATGCTCAAGTCGTTCGGAAAGATCAATACGGATCTGACGGGCAAGACCGGATATTCCTTTGTGTGGGGCAAAACCTCGTTTGACGACGTCATCGGGAATGAGTTCAAATGGTACAAGCCGGATGAATGGCTCCGGAGTAAGTTCATGGACGCTGATTCGACGGCGAATTTCGTGATCGAAGCGGCGAAAAATGTGAAGTCTTTCTATAAGCAAAGCAAAAAATATGTGGATGAGATGCTGGAATTTGCGTTCCGGTAAACACCAGTAAGGGAGGATATGTATTATGTATAAGGATCTGCTTCCGATCGGAAGCGTGGTCGCTCTGCAGGGCGCCACACGGAAATTGCTCATTATCGGCACAATCGTTCATGACGAGCAGACAAACACCACGTATGACTACATTGGCGAACCGTTCCCGGAGGGGTATATCGATGCGGAAACGATGTTCCTGTTCCAGCATGAGGATATTGATTCGGTTCATTTTCTGGGCTACATCAACGCAGAGGTGCAGAGCTATCAGGCAAGCGTGAGAGAAGAGCTGGAGAAAAACGCAGAAAAAGCAGACAGCTGAATTTGAAGTTTAAAATTTATAAAATATAAATAGGAGGAAATGATCATGGCATTGATTCAGGTAACACCCGAGGTATTGAATTCCAAGGCGACAGAGGTCCGCAATCTCCGCAGTCAGCACGACGACACGATGGCGCGGCTGCGCTCGCTGATCCTTGCGCTGAACGAGACCTGGAAGGGCGAGGCACAGGCTGCGTTCGTCGCAAAGTTTGAGAGTATGCAGAGCAGCTTCACAAGCTTCTCTGAAATGCTGGAGGGCTACGCAACGCTGATGGATACGGCGGCCCGCGAGCTGCAGAACACGGATCAGGGCCTGAAGGCGACCATGCAGAGCAGCTTCAACTAAGACAGAATTACAAAGGGGCAGTGCTTCCACGCTGCCCCTTTTGTCTGCGTTATAGATATTTGGAAAAAATGGAGAAAAGTATGAAAAGAATAAAGATGATGTGTTTCCTGCTGGCGCTGCTCGGCTTGCTGAGCGCCTGTTCCGCGCATTCCGTTGACGCTGAGGAGCAGTCCGCGCCGACGTGGCAGTCCCGGTACGATCTGGGCGTGCGCTATCTGTCGGACGGAAGGTATGAAGAGGCGATTCTGGCCTTTACCGCAGCCATCGAGATCGACCCAAAGAACGCGCAGGCGTATGAGCAGCGAGGCGACGCGTACTGGGAGCTGGCGCAGAGTGCGCAGGGCAGCGAACAGACGGATGCATACCGCAGCGCTGCGGAGGATTACGAATCGGCAATGCAGTGGGAGAGCGAGACGGACGAGCTGTACCGCCGCGCGGCGGATGCGTACTACGGTGCGCAGGACTATGAAAAGGCGGAGTCCTATTATGAAAAGCTGCTCGAAAAGGACGAGGATGTGCTTGCACGTCTGATCGAATGCAGCCGGGCGCTTGGAACCGGGAAGGAGCTTGCGAAGCGGCTGCAGGCGCGTTATCTCGAGACGGGTGAAGAACGATATTTACAGGCGCTCTGCGAGCTTTGGCCGCAGGAGGCGCTGCGCGGCTATGCCGCGCTTCTCGGCACAGACGGCACGATGGGCTTTGCGCTTGTCGATCTGGACGAAGACGGCACGCCGGAGCTGATCTGCGGCGAAATTGATACGCAGGGGCAGTCTGAGCAGATCGCGCTGACCGATTATACGCTCTATACATGGCAAAACGATCAGGTGATGGAGCTGTACCACGGCTTTGTCGATACCTGGATAAATCCCGACGTCTGCGTGACGCCGGCAGGCGCGATCGTCAACGAGGGTCACGGCACGTCCGCCGGGTACGAACTGCAATATGTCCGCTGGGACGGCGTGCAGATCGAGCATCATGATTTCTGGAGCTACGCGAAAACCGAGGATGTGTCCGGTGAGCGGGTATGCTACCTCGATGATGTGGAGGTTTCCGAGGCTGTTTTCGACGAGCGCCTTGCAGCCTGCACAGCTGACGACGAATACGTGCTGCACTTCCTTGCCAGCACGCCGGAGAATTGCAGAAAGTACCTGCGCGATTCCATACAGGCCAGCCGGCAGCCGGAACAGCCGCAGCTGAGCGAGCAGGAGCTTCTGGCGCTTTTGCAGGAGAATCTGGCGTGGCTGAACGCGGTCGAGGGTGAGACGTTTTTTGTTGAGGGCCAGGGATCGTATATGGCGATCGTTTCCTATGAAAACGGCCAGTACGGAAGAATCAAGCGCCTTGTGCCGTCTCCGGCGACCACCTCGGAGCTTGAGAGTACACTCGCAGAAGACGAAGCCATCGACCCGACGTTCAGCTCCTATTATCCGATTTCGAACTATTCCAGCAAGGAGCAGATTCTGGATAACCTGAGAGAATATATGGACGTAGACAGTCTGGGCATTATGCAGAACGCTTACGCAACCGTTTCAGACGTACTGAATGATAACGTTTGGGAATTAAACGGCGGGCTGTATCTGGTTCGCGGCGGGCGCGGATACGGCGTATTTAACTATGACCCGCAGACGCTGAAAATCGTCAGCTTCGATGAAACGACCTGCGAGGCGGAATGTGATCTGATGCGTTTTGGAGATTACTTTGATTCCGTTCAGACCATTTCATTTGAGAAACGCAGCGGCCGGTGGATCATCACGCATATAGAAAAAGCCAATAGCGGCGCAGACCCCTATACCATCACCGCAGAAACCAGAGCGGACCGCAGCCTCTATCCCCGCCCGGAGCGCACCTTGGAGCGCGGCAGCCAGGGAGAGGACGTCAAATATGTACAGGCTATGTTGGTTGTCATGAACTATGATGGCGTGGTCGTGGACGGCGATTTTGGCCAGGCTACGGAAGCGGCGCTGATGCGCTGGCAAAAGAACCATTCACTTACCCAAACGGGCGTTGTCGATGCCGACACGCTGCAGCAGCTTGAGGCTGCCGAGACAGCATGGCTGCTCCGGGAGTAAAGCGGAGCGATGTTGTGGTGACGGCTGGAGAATGGGGCGGAAAATCACAGTTACGGCACAAATGGTGCAAACTTAAATGACGATCTACTTCGCGTCAGAGGTAGCTTCCAAATCGAGAATACATGTATGTCGGACAGAAAATGTAAAACGCGCAGCGGAAAGTTTTATGTGCTTGGTGATGCTTCATCACTGCATGCCGCGCCGCATGGACAGTGAATATGATAAAAGGAGAAATGGAGATGAAACAGTTCACTTGTGTTTTTTTAACAATAATTCTTCTGCTGACGCTTGCTGCGTGTCAAAAAGCACTGGAAGTTGAACCGGTGGATGAAGCACTCGATTGGCAGACGCAGTATGATCTCGGCGTGCGGTATCTGTCTGAGGGCAATTATCAGGAGGCTATTCTGGCCTTTGAGGCTGCGATTGAAATTGACCCCAGGAATGCGGACGCGTATCTCAAGCTGGCGCAGGTCTGCGAACAGCGGGAGGATTATGCGAAAACGCTCCAGACGCTGGAGGCTGGTCTGGAACAGACGGACGACCAGCGCCTGCGGGAGTATATATGGCAGGTCAAGGTCAGTTTGTTGGAAAAGCCGGGCGCGATAGAGGGAACTGCCCTCAATGGCACGGCGGAGGAAGTGGTTTATGACCCTTCGCTGGACGACCCTTACTGCGAAGTCGTGCCGGAGGGATATACGCGGAGCGTGCTTCTTGCGCTGGATGACGTGACGCCGGCTGTGTTCCGGTTCGTGCGGTCAGAGTTCACGCTGCACCGCTACTGCGTGCTGCCGGATGGGCAGATCGAGGACACCGCGTATCAAATGGAGCTGGGACTGGACTATTGCAGCTGCGCGGAGCTGATGCTGTATTACAATGAACGTATGGGCGCCTATTGCTGCGCGTATCTGAACGACATTTCGCTGGCGTATACGGGAATAAACGGGTACTATGCAACGACATACATACTGGATGATACCGGGGCAAGGCTGTACCGGCGCTGGGATCAGGTCTGGCTCGAATGGGACGATGAAAAGCACAGAAATGCTGTTTCCGATATGAGCAGTGCGGGGTGGCCCTATCTGAAGGAGGAGATCATGAATCGGGAAACGCTGCCGTATACCTACTGGATGTTCAAATGCGAATCGTGGATCTCCGGCGGCGAAAGCGCGGCGGAGTGGCGCTACAGCCGCCGCTACTGGACCGCGGAGGAGCTGGAAGCTTACGAAAAAGAGATACGCGGCGAACCGCGCACGCCGGATTTTTCAAAGAAAACCGCAGCACAGCCATCTGACGCAGCGGACGACGCAAACACCAAAGCCTTGCTGACCTACATTGATACGCTGCCATATGACACCATTGCCGACAGTGCGCGGAAGCTTGTAGACGCATACGCGGATATGCTGAACAGCACCGATTCGGGCGAGGGAATTTTCTATCCGGACGAAACAGATGCCAACCGCTTCTGGACGGCAATTTATAACTACGAAATCGATCAGAGGGGATACCTTGATGCCGATGACGTCAATTATTGGATGTACAAAGGTTACCGGATGGATAGCCGTCAAAATGTGCAGGATGTTGCAAATGCGATGTATGGACATATCGTAGAGCTGCCGCCGCGTGATTATGTGCCTAGCTATTGTCCGAAGGACAGTGATACATGCTATTATTTCGGCATAGGCGACCGTGGCGCGGTACAGGTGGCGCTGGACGGCTTCGAACGCTCGGAGGATGGCAGCGCCGTGCTCAAGCTGTCCTATTCTTACCCCATGGATGGCCTATACATGACCGCGCTGGCAAAGCTGCGGGTCAACCCGAATGTAAATCTCGACGGCGAGATCCCGTTTTATTACATGATAGAATCCGTGGAGATCCGGTACGCGTGATCCTGCGCGGACGGGAAAACGGTATGCAATAGGAGAATCGATATGAAACGCTTCTTTTATATCCTTCTGGCAGCGCTGTTGCTGCTGACGCTTGCCGCGTGCCAGAAAGCCCCGGAAGCCGCCGAACCGGCGGACGAAGCCCCCGGCTGGCAGGCAAAGTATGACCTCGGCGTGCGCTACCTGTCCGAGGGCAATTATCAAGAGGCCATCATTGCATTTACCGCGGCGATTGAGATTGATCCCAAGCGGGCGGAAGCCTTCCTGGGCCGTGGCGACACCTATGAAAAGCTTGTTGATTTGGAGCGGGCTGCGGCAGACTATCGAGTTGCTTTGGAACTTGAACCCAACGCAGATGCGGAGATAAAATTGAAAAAATGGGAAGCGGAACTGTTGTCAGCGCAACTGCAGGACGAGCTTTGGCCGATGGTTCGCGATCTGGTGCTCCCAATGACAGTGGATTCCGTGGTGCTGGGAGAGACGAGCATTGAAACAGCCAAGAGCATTTATGCGTCATATCCCTACGCCAAATCCAACCTGATGAACGATGCTACACAAGACACGGTGTACAATTGCTTTGGTATGGATATGCCAATTCCTGCCGGTTACGAAGAGAATGAATTCGGGTTTCTATTTGCTGCACCCGTGGGTGGAGCTGTCTGCGACATCTGTATAAACCAACCTGGTTTCGTCGCGCTTGGCGCATTGCAGGTCGGGGATGCGGCGGAAATGGCACTGGAATTATTCGGCTTTCCTGAAATGCCGCCCCATGTACCCCTCCAATGGATTCTGAAGAATGGTGCACAGCTGGAGTATAATTGGTATAGTGATGACGACTTTACGTTTACTTATCAACTCAATGAGCAGACAGCAACGGTTTACGTTGAAGGTGGAGTTGTGCATTATGTGGGGCTGAAAGTGGAAGATAGTCCTGCATAAGAGACTGATTTTCGATTGGCTTTTTTTGAAAGTGCGTGACGGCAGAGCAAAAGACCAATAAGATAAGTGTGGAAAAACAGAGGAGAAATATGGAATATTCAGTTGATGCGGCTGTTTTGGATGGCTGGAATATAACGCGGCTGCTTGGCGAAGGCAGCTATGGAAAAGTATTTGAAATCGAGCGCAGCGAGTTCGGGCAGACGTACCGGGCGGCGCTGAAGGTGATCACGGTCCCGCAGAGCAGCGCGGAGGTCCGGAGCGTGATCTCCGAGGGTATGAGCGTTTCGCAGGCCGAGGCATATTTTCACGGCATCGTCGAGGAGCTTATGCACGAGTTTTCCATCATGTTCAAGCTCAAGGGCACGGCGAACATTGTAAGCTGCGAAGATTTGCGGGTGCTTGAACATCCGGACGGCATCGGCTGGGACATTCTGATCCGGATGGAGCTGCTGCACCCGCTGCTGCCGTATGTCTATCAGCACCCGATGGCGCGGCGGGACATCATCAGGCTCGGCATCGATATCTGCAAGGCGCTGGAGCTTTGCCAGCGGTACAACATCATCCACCGCGATATCAAGCCGGAAAACATTTTTATTTCCGACAACGGGGATTATAAGCTCGGCGATTTCGGCATCGCGCGCACGATCGAGCGGACGACCTCGGGCTTGTCCCAAAAGGGAACGTACAGCTATATGGCGCCGGAGGTCTACGCTGGTCGGGAATATGGCTTCAGCGTTGATACATATTCGCTCGGACTGGTGCTGTACCGGATGCTGAACAAGAATCGCGGTCCATTTCTCCCACAGCCGCCGGAGGCGATCACGTTCAGCAGCCGCGAGCAGGCACTGGCCAGACGGATGTCCAGCGAACCGTTGCCGCGCCCGTTCTACGGCGAAGGCCGCCTCGGCGAAATTGTCTTAAAGGCCTGCGCGTTTGACCCGAAGGACCGCTATTCCAGCCCCCAGCAGCTTCGGCAGGAGCTGGAAGCCATCCTGTACACCCAGACAGACGCAGCCGTCATCTACCCCGACGGCGACGAGCTGACGATGGATCGTGAGTCGTATGCTTCCGCGCGATATGCGGCGGCATTCGGCACTAGCACGTCCAAATCAGCGAGTGCAACGCAGGGCGTCTTTACCGGCGATTACCACACAAAGGCCGAGGCAACCAGTGAAGAACGAACACAGTCCGCCTTTGGTTCGGAAGAGCCGAAAAACGCAGGCACAAAAAAGAAGCGGAAGAAAATAGGACGTTTGATCATTGGGATAGTCGCGGCGGCTCTGCTTGTGCCGGTGGTGCTATGCGTGATTGGGGCAATTCCGGTTCCTGCTGCTATCCACAATATATTCGTGCCGCAGACAATTCCGGAGGCACTGCGGGAATATGAGGAAGCCGGTACGCTGGAAAAACTTTATGAGAACGGGATCTTAAGCGGATACAGGGTTGAGACCCACGGAGAAAATGGAGAACTTGATTCTGTACAGGTATTTGATACGGTTGGAAACTGCATACGGAATGAGCTTTACAACTCAGATGGTTCGCTGGGTCATTATAACTTGAATGAATACGATTCAAGCGGTAATTGCATAAAGTCGGAAGCATACTCTTCGGATGGCTCGCTATTTGGCTGTTACAAGTTTGAATACGATTCAAACGGAAACCAGATAAGGGCTGAAGGCTATGGCTCGGATGGTACGCTTCTAGGATATGTCCTGTACGAATACGATTCAGATGGAAACAGGACGAAAGATGAATACTACGATTCGGACGGCATTCTTCAATACTATACCCAGAATCAATACGATTCGAGCGAAAAACTGCTCAGGGAGGAAAATTACGATTCGAATAACTCTCTTCAAAGTTATGTGCTTTACGAATATGATTCGAATGGCAATTGCACTATGGAGGATGTGTACAATTCAGGTAGCCCGCATCAAACGTGTGTGTATACGTACAACGAGAATGGAGAAAAAGTGATGCTCCAATTCTATGAAGATGATAAATTGCTGTACTATGTGGATTTGAATGATGCTGGCGAGTGGGAATATCATGTTGTCGGCGATACGCCGGAAGAGTAGCAAAAAGAAACGGAGAACAAACTATGTCTACATATGAGATCGGCTCCATTGTGTTTGACAAATGGAAAATCTGCCGGGAGCTGGGGCAGGGGAGCTATGGGACGGTCTATGAGATCCAGCGGGAGGACTTCGGCGGCGTTTACAAAGCCGCGCTGAAGGTCATTACCGTCCCGCAGAGCAGGACGGAGCTGCAGAGCGTGCTGGACGAAGGCATGACGCCGCCGCAGGCAAAGCAGTATTTTTACAGCGTCGTGGAGGACATCGGCCGCGAGTGCGCCATCATGTCGCGCCTCAAGGGCACTGGCAACATTGTCAGCTATGAGGATCACGCCGTCCTCCGGCACCCCGACGGCATCGGCTGGGACATTCTGATCCGCATGGAGCTGCTGCATCCGCTGCTGCCGTATGTCTATCAGCACCCGATGGCGCGGCGGGACATTATCAGGCTCGGTATCGATATCTGCAAGGCGCTGGAGCTGTGCCAGCGGTACAATATCATCCACCGCGACATCAAGCCGGAAAACATTTTTATTTCCGACAACGGGGACTATAAGCTCGGCGATTTCGGCATCGCGCGGACGATCGAACGCACGACCTCCGGCCTGTCCAAGAAGGGCACGTATAGTTACATGGCCCCGGAGGTCTACATTGGAAAGAAATATGGCTTCAGCGTCGACACGTATTCGCTCGGACTGGTGCTGTACCGGATGCTGAACAAGAATCGCGGCCCGTTCCTCCCGCAGCCGCCGGAGGCAATTACCTATGACAACCGTGAGCAGGCGCTGGCCAGACGCGTGTCCGGCGAACCGCTGCCAAGACCATTTTACGGCGAAGGCCGCCTCGGCGAAATTGTCTTAAAGGCCTGCGCGTTTGACCCGAAGGACCGCTATTCCAGCCCCCAGCAGCTGCGTCAGGAGCTGGAAGCGATCTCCTACGAGGCGCAGGACGCGGCGCTCATCTACCCGAACGGCGACGAGCTGCAGATCGACCCGAGCCGCTACGCGTCGGGGAAGTCCTCCGGCGCGGCGGGAACTGCGGGCAAAACGAATGCGGTGTTTTCTGACCGGCCGCAGCGCACATCCGGCACAAACAGAACGCAGGGCGTCTTCGACGCCTCCGGCGGGGGCAGTCCGGCTCCCGTGCGGAAGGAAAAAAAGAAAGCCCACCGGGGGCTTGTCTGGGTGCTGGTGCTTGTCGCCGGTGCGGCGATCGCGGCGGGCAGTCTGCTGCTTTTGCACACGCGGCAGGAAAAGCAGGCGCAGCTTGCCGCCGCGCAGCAGGCACAGGTACAGGAGCAGCAGAATCAGTACGAGGCTCTGATGGAGCAGGGAACGCAGCTGTGCGAAACGGACCCGGAGCAGGCGCTGGGATGCTTCGAGCAGGCGCAGGCGCTCTACCCGGAGGAGTCTGCACCTTATATTTCCTACGCCTACGCGCTCTACTGCGCGCAGGACTATGAACGCTGCATTTCCTATATCGAGGACGAGCTGGGGCTTGGAAAGGCTTACGATATCGAGGCGCAGAGCCAGCTGAGCGAAATTCTGGGCGCGGCGTATTTTGAATGCGATGACTATGCCGCCGCGGCCTCGTTCTTCCGGCTGAGCACCGCCGGAGGCGATATCACCGTCAATGCCCAGCGCGATTACGCGGTTTCCCTCGGACGGCTGGGCGATATCGATGCGGCGGACGAGATCCTGTCGCAGATGTACGCGGCAGGCGCAAGCGGCGACGTGACTGACTACGTACAGGCGGAGATCGACTACGCGAAAAAGGAATATCTGGACGCGGAAAGCGGCTTTCAGGCGGTGCTGAATCAGACGCAGGATATCGCGCTGCAAAAGCGGGCGCTGCGCTCCTTGGCGGAGGTCTACCGCGATTGCGCGGCGCTGGTCCGGACGGGAAGATCCCCGATCGGAAACCCCGCGACAAAGGCCGTCGAGGTTCTGGCGAACGGGATCGAAACCTACGGCCTGCGCTATGACTCGACGATCTGGGAGATGCTGGCGCTGGCCTATTTCGAGGCGTACCACACCGACCCCTCCGTTCCGCAAAGCTACCTGCGCAAGGCCGGGGAGTGCTTCAACCGCGTGCTGGAGCTTGGCGTGACGAAAAGCTATCTCTACAGCAACCTGTATACGATCTATTATGAATTACAGGAATACGATCTGGCGGAGCAGACGCTGGACGCCTATGCCGCGCAGTATCCGAAGGATTATGAACCCTACGCGTTCCGCGCCATGCTGTATATCACGCTGGAAAACCGGAAGGAACAGTCCGCGCGCGACTATTCCGCCGCCGTCGAGGCCTACGAGACAGCCGGGCAGCTGCTGCGCAGCGACGACGACGCGACATACTATCAGCAGCTGCAAAGTCTGATCCAGCAGCTGCAGAAGGAAGGATGGATCAACGGATGAAATACAGCTATGCCGCCGTCTGCGCGACAGGGCGGGTGCGAACGGAAAATCAGGATCGGATCTATCTGAACGGCACGATCTGCGGCGGCGGGTACGCGCAGACGGACGGAACCGGGAGAAAGCAGGGCCTTTTCGCCGTGGCAGACGGAATGGGCGGGCAGGCGCAGGGGGCGCAGGCCGCGCAGGCCGCGCTGGAGGCGCTTCCGCCGAAAAAATGCTGGTCGCCGGAGGCGGTTTTGCAGGCGTATGACGCGGGAAACCGCGCCATCTGCGACCAGATCGGGAAAATCGGAAAGCGCTCCGGCGCGACACTGACGACGCTGCTTCTCGCAGACGGCGAGGCGTATGCCGCCAATATCGGCGACAGCCGGTGCTATCTGTACCGGGACGGCTGCCTGTCGCGGCTGAGCGAGGACCATACGGCGGTGCAGCGCCTGATCGCGCTCGGCATCATCGAGCCTGCGGAGGCGAAAACCCATCCGGAGCGTCACCGGCTGACGCAGCACCTCGGAATTTTCCCGGACGAGCTGATCATACAGCCGCATACGGTCCAGCTTCCCGTGAGGCCCGGCGACCGCTTCCTGCTCTGCAGCGACGGACTGACCGATATGCTGGAGGAGGAAGACCTCAGCGCGCTCCTGCGCAGTCAGACAGCAGCGCCGGCCTGCGCCGCCGCACTGTACCAGCTGGCGATGCAGCGCGGCGGGAAGGACAATATTTCCGTGCTTCTCGTGGGGATCGACCGCTGAAGCTGCCCAAAACGCACAGAACGCCGCGCCCGGCCGGGCGCGGCGTTTATGCGCTTATATCAGGAAAAACTCCAGTACCAGCACGACCGCGCAGCAGCCGACGGCGACCTGAAGCAGATTTGCGCCGAGCCATGCGGCGGCGATGCCCAGCACCAGCGCGGCAAGGCCCGCGATGGGGGAACTTGTGGCGTTTACAATGGACGGGAAGGTCATGACGGCCAGCGTCACATACGGCACGTAGAACAAAAACGAGCGCAGGAAGCGGCTTTTGATGGGCCTGCGGATGAGCGTCAGCGGCAGCTCCCGGATGAGGAACGACACGGCGGCGCAGACCAGAATATACAGATAAATTTTACCGTTCATCCTGACTTCCCTCCTTCTGCTCCGGCGCGTCCTTCACCGGGAAGAGCAGCGCCGCTGCCGACGCAATTAAAATCGTCAGCAAAATCGTCCGCGTGCCCTCGGACAGCGTCTTGACGTATGGCAGAACGGTGCACAGCCAGCTTGCCGCGAAGCTCACCGCCACGCAGCCGAGCACGACCGGGTTTTTCTTCGACGGCGGAATGATGATCGCCAAAAACATCCCGAACAGCGCGACGGAAAGCGCGCTGACCAGACGCGCGGGCAGGATGCTCCCGGCCGTGACGCCCAGCGCCGTGCCGATGGCCCAGCCGGGGATGGCAGGCAGGAACGCGCCGTAGGAATAGAACGGGTCGAGATAACCGGGCCGCGCAATGGCGATGCCGAACAGCTCGTCCGTCACGTCGTAGCCGACGAGCAGCCGGTGGTACAGCGGCGTATCGGGCGAAAATTTCTGGCTGAGCGAGCAGCTCATGAGCAGGTAACGCGCGTTGGTAATGAGCGTGATGAGCGCCATTTCCAGAAAGCCGCTGTCCGCGGCAATGACCGTGAAGGCTGCGTATTCGCCCGCGGAGGCGTTATTGAGCAGGCTGATGAGAAAGCCCTGAAACGCGTTCAGCCCGGCGTTTCGGGCCGCAATGCCGAGCGAAAACGCCACGGCCAGATACCCAAGCCCAATGGGAACGCCGTCGCGGACACCGGCAAGAAACACCCTGCGCCGCTCGGCGCGCTGTGCGCAATCCATAGGAAAAACCTCTTTTCTGCCCGAAGAATCAATCGGAAGATTTACTTTTAGCACAGCTTTTCCCGCTTGTCAAGCGCCGACGGCATTTTGACGAAAGCGTGGGAATATGCGCCGTGCCGTTTGCAATCTGTCCGTTTCTGAACGGCAAATGTACGCAAATCGCGCGCATAGCCTTGACTTTCCAGCCCAAGTCTGCTATAACTTCAAAGTAGCAATTTAAAGCATTTGCCTATTAAAACGAAAAACGGAAAGAGAGACTCAAATGGAAAGAGAACGCTTGGGTTCCCGGCTGGGCTTTATCCTGCTGTCGGCAGGCTGCGCCATCGGCTGCGGAAACGTATGGAAATTCCCGTGGATGTGCGGCCAGTACGGCGGAGGCGGCTTCGTCCTCATCTATATCCTCTGCCTGCTGCTTCTGGGCCTGCCGGTCATGACGATGGAATTCGCCGTGGGCCGCGCGGCGCAGGCCAGCCCCATCCGGATGTATCAGAAGCTTGAACGCAAGGGCCAGAAGTGGCACCTGCACGGCTATATCGCCTTCTTCGGCAACATCGCGCTCATGGCGTTCTATACCGTCGTCACCGGCTGGATCATCTATTACTTCGTCAGATTCCTGACCGGCCGGACGGAAGACCTCGGCTTCGTCGCCATGATCACCAATCCCGGCGTCAATGTGACGTATCTGGCCGTGACGGTCATTGTGGCCTTCGGCATTCTGTGCTTTAATCTCCAGGGCGGTCTGGAGCGCATCACAAAATATATGATGACGCTTCTGATGGTGCTGATGGTCGTGCTGGCGGTCCACAGCGCAACGCTCTCCGGCGCGGCAGAGGGTCTGAAATTCTATCTCGTCCCCGATTTCTCCAAGATCACCGGCACGGTCATCGTCGGCGCGATGAATCAGGCGTTCTTCACGCTGTCCGTCGGCATGGGCTCCATGGCGATCTTCGGCAGCTATATCGGAAAAGAGCAGTCGCTGCTCGGCGAATCGGCGAACGTCATCGTGCTCGATACGTTTGTCGCCATCGTCGCGGGCCTCATTATGTTCCCGGCCTGCTATACCTACGGGCTGGAGGTCAACGCGGGCCCGAGCCTGCTGTTCGACACCATGGCTACCGTCTTCAACCACATGGCGGGCGGCCGCTGGTGGGGCTCGCTGTTCTTCCTGTTCATGGTCTTCGCCGCCATGTCCACGGTTCTGGCTGTCTGCGAGAACATTCTCGCCATGGTGCGCGAAATGACCGGCTGGAAGCGGCCTCTTGGCTGTCTGGTCTGCGGTGCGGGCGTGTTCGTGCTTGCCCTGACCACGGCGCTGGGCTACAGCGTGTTCAAGTTCCAGCCGTTTGCGGACGGCAGCGCATGGCTCGATTTCTGGGACTTCCTCGTCTCCAACAACATCCTGCCGCTCGGCTCGCTCGTCTTCGCGCTCTACTGCTGCAATAAATTCGGCTGGGGCTGGGACAATTTCCTCGCCGAGGCCAACGCGGGCAAGGGCTGGAAGGTCAAGGCCTGGATGAAGCCCATCTTCCGCTATCTCGTCCCGGCTGCGATCATCTTCATCTATATTTACGGCATGGTCACCTTCGGGTGGAAATAAACCCGAACGCAAACAGCGCCGGAGAGGGCAGAAGCCTTCTCCGGCGCTTGATTTTGCCGGGCGCATCCTGCATAATAGAGGACAGAACAGACAAAGCAGGAGGCTGCATATGGAAAAACAAATCGAACGGCAGTGCCGGGCGAACGCCGTGTTTACGGACGAGGCGTATCTGAAAACAAGATATATCTGCCGCGAGGACGGAACGTATACCATCCGCGTCGGACGCGGGGAGCGCCGGGACGTGCTGGCCTGCAAGGAGCTTTACGGCAAGGCGGTCAAAACGGCGCTGGAGCTGGACTGCACCGCCTGCGCCTTTGACCTCGGCCCCGCGTCAGAGCTTGGGCAGAACGGCCTTTTTGCTGCGGCAGAGGGCGTCTGCGGCGGCGCGTACCGGAAAAAATTCGCGCTGTCTGGCCGCTGGGAGCCGGAGCTGGCGTGCAGCTTTCCCGGCGCGGACGCGGAAGGCGAGCAGGTGCAGAAGGCATGGCAGCTGGCGCGGTCGATCATGGAAACGCGTGATCTGGTGAACTGCCCGGCGAATCTGCTCAGACCCGAGATGCTGGCGCAAAAGCTGAAGGACATGGCGGATGGTCTGCCAATTGAGGCAGAGCTCTATGACCGGCAGGCGCTGGAGCGGCTCGGCCTGCGGGGACTTCTGACCGTTGGCGACAGCAGTGCATACGCCCCGGCGATGGTCGTGCTGCGCTATACCGGCGCACCGGACTGCGGCAGGCGGCTCGGTCTTGTCGGTAAGGGCGTGACGGTGGATACAGGCGGCTACTGCCTGAAGCCTGCTTCGTCGATGGCGGGGATCAAGGGCGATATGGCGGGCGGAGCGGCGGCTGCCGCAGCGCTGCGGGCGCTGGCGGCGAACGGCGTGCCGGTCAATGTCACGGTCGTCGTGCCGGTCTGCGAGAACCGGATCTCCGATTCGAGCATGGTTCCGGGCGATGTCATCACCAGCTTTTCCGGCAAGACGATCGAAATTCTGAATTCGGACGCGGAGGGGCGGCTGATCCTCGCCGACGGCCTTGCGTGGGCCGCAGAGCGGGAGGGCTGCACGCATCTTGTGGATATTGCCACGCTGACCGGCGCGGTCTGCGCAATGCTGGGCTTTGTGACGACCGGCGTGATGGCAAACGATAACGGCTTTTACGATTGCCTCTTGTGCGCGGCAGAGCGCTCCGGCGAGAAATTCTGGCGGATGCCGGACGACGCGGAATACGAGATGCTGATCGAGAGCGACTATGCCGATGTCCGCAACACCAGCAAGGACGGCTGCGGCGCGATCACGGCGGGCCTGTTCCTGAAAAAATTCACGGCGGGACGTCCCTGGCTGCATCTGGACATCGCCGGGACGGCGGACAACACGGGCATTGTCTGGCAGCATCAGGTCCCCGGCGCGACCGGCACCGCCGTGAGTACGCTCTATCATCTGGCACAAATTCTGTTTGAAACATCTGAGGAGGAACCTGCATGAACACACCCCTGATCGAAGCCTGCGTAGATTCCTACGCCTCCTGCCGGGCGGCGTATCGCGGCGGCGCGGACCGTCTGGAGCTGTGCGCGCATCTTGTTATCGGCGGCACCACGCCGTCCACGGCGCTGTTCCGGCAGGTGCAGCGCGATATCCCAGTCAAGACCAATATCCTGATCCGCCCGCGCTTCGGAGATTTTCTTTACAGCAAAGAAGAGCTGGAGCAGATGTGCGAGGAGATCCGGACGTACCGTGAGCTTGGCGCGAACGGCGTTGTGATCGGCGCGCTGACGCCGGACGGCGATCTGGATCTGGACGCAATGCGGCGGCTGATGAACTGCGCGGGCAATATGGACGTGACGCTGCACCGCGCGTTCGATATGACGCGCGACCCGTTTGCGGCCATGGAGGACGCCATCCGTCTGGGCTGTAAGACGATCCTCACCTCCGGGCAGCAGAAGGATCCGCTGACCGGTGCGGAGCTGCTGCGGGAGCTTTTTGAAAAAGCGGACGACAGGATCGATATCATGGCGGGCTGCGGCGTAAAAAAATGGAACATTCAGGAGATCCACGACAAAACCGGCATCGTGGTCTTCCACACGACCGGCCGCAAGGGCGTGCTGGACAGCGGAATGCGCTACCGGAAGCAGACTGTGGCGATGGGCCTGCCGTCGCTTTCGGAGTATGAGCTCTGGCAGACGGACGAGGAGGAATTCCGCGCCTGCGCACAGATCGTCCACAGTCTTGCGGCGGGAGCGGGACAATGAGACTGTCAGACGGCGAACAGCAGCGGATGGAGCAGCGCCTCGCGCTTCGCTTCGCGGCGATAGGCGACGGGGCGCAAAGCTGGCTGGAGCGGCAGCTTTCGGCGCTTTCGCCGGACTGTGCGCTGCTGACCAGATGGTGCTATTCCGCAAGCCCCGTCAGCGACTGGGCCAATTATGAAGTTTCCCTGTTCCGCGCCTGCGCGGAGCACGCGCTGCGCCTGCGGGAGCAGTCGCCCCTCGCGCGGGAGCTGCCGGAGCCGTTGTTTCTGAATTACGTGCTCCATCCGCGCGTAAACGAGGAGGAGCTTTGCGACTGCCGAGGCTTTTTCTACGCGCAGATTCGGGGGCGGATTGAAGGGCTTTCCGCGCGCGAGGCCATTCTGGCGATCAATGAATGGAACGCGGAGCAGGTCTGCTACCGCGCGACGGACGAGCGGACGATCAGCGCCCTCGGTGCATGGCGCTCCGGCTTTGGCCGCTGCGGGGAAGAATCCACGTTCGCGGTCAACGTGCTGCGCGCAGCCGGGATCCCGGCCCGGCAGGTCTATACGCCGCGCTGGGCGCACTGCGACGACAATCACGCGTGGGTCGAGGCGTACTGCGGCGGCGCGTGGCACTTTTTCGGCGCGTGTGAGCCGGAGGAAGCGCTGGATCGCGGCTGGTTCACCGGCGCGGCGAGCCGCGCTCTGCTCGTGCACAGCCGCTGCTTTGGAACGCCTGCGGCGGACGAGGAGATCATTTCGGTCGACGGCGCGGTGACGTTCCTGAACCAGACCGCCCGCTATGCGCCCGTGCGCCTGCTGGCAGTGCGGGTGCGGGAGAAGGACGGGCGGCCCGCCGCCGGTGCGGAGGTCACGTTCGGCATTCTCAACGCGTCGGAGATCTTTCCGGCTGCGGTCATTCGGACGGATGCGGACGGAATGGCGCGGCTGCGCTGCGGATACGGTGATCTGATCGTGCAGGCCCGGAAAAACGGCCTCTGCCGGGAGACGCTCTGCCCGGCCTCACAGGAGGAGCCGCTGGAGCTGACACTGGCAGAGCCGGAAGCACCCGCCGGGCGCTGGACGAGCTTTACACTCCATGCGCCGAAGGAGCGCCTGCCTGAGAGAAGTGCCCCAACGCCCGCACAGCGGGCGGCAGCGACGGAAAAGCAGGCTGCGGCAGATGAAAAGCGCCGCCTCCGGCTGGAAGCGGCGTATGACGCGGCGCGGATACGTGCGCTGCGGGAGCGGTTCGGGTACGGTGCGCAGGCGGAGGCAATTTTGCGCGCAGCCTGCGGGAACTTTCCAGCGCTGGCAGAGCTGCTGGAGGATCCGGCGTATCCCGCGCCGCGGAAGCTTGCGCTTTTGCAGATGCTGGGGGAGAAGGACCTGCGCGATGTCCGGCCCGCCGTTCTGCGCGAGGCGCTGGACGCGGGCGGCGGCGTTTCGCCGTCGGATGAATTTTCCATGCAATATCTTCTCTGCCCGCGCATCGGGACAGAACCGCTGTCCTGCTGGCGAAGGACGCTGGCGGACAGCTTCCCGGAGGCGCGGAAGCGGGAATTTCGCGAAGCGCCGGACGCGCTCTGGCGCTGGATCCGGGAATCGATCCGGCAGGCGCCGCAGACGGAATACCGGCAGCTCGTGACGCTGCCCGCCGGGGTAATGCGCCTGCGCTGCGCGGATCTGCCGTCCCAGCGGCTGTTGTTCGTTGCGGTCTGCCGCACGCTCGGCATCCCGGCGCGGCTGAACCCTGCCGGCGGCGCGGCGGAGTATGCGCTTGACGGGCAGTTTTTCTCGCCGGAGGCTGGCCGGACGGCCAACGCGCGATTGCAGCTTCAGAAGCAGCCGGGCCAGACGTGGCAGCCGGGGGCGGATTTCGGCCTCTCGGCGTTTGAGAATGGCGCGTGGCAGCCGATGGCGGTTCCCGGCCAATGGGACGGCGCCCGGCTGACGCTTTCGCTATCCCCGGGCGTTTACCGTGTGATCACGGACAGCCGCCTCCCGAACGGCGACCTGCACGCCATGCGCATGGAGCTGCGGCTGGAGGCGGAACAGGAAGCCTGCGTGCAGCTGCAAAAGCAGGCAGTCTCGCTTGCGGAGCAGGCCGTGGATTTCACACTGGCCGATTTTCAGGCCGAAGCGCCGGACGGCCATCAGGCCGCAGCGGCGGAGCTGACACGGACACAGTCTCTTCTGATGTGGCTGGAGGAGGGGCGGGAACCGACAGAGCATCTGCTGAACGAGCTGCTGAGCAGCCGGGCGCAGCTTGCACGGCTGCCGCTGCGTCTGATCTTTTTCCTGCGCGGCAGACAGGCGCTTCAAAACGAAAAGATGCAGGCCGCGCTTGCCGCCCTTGCGCGGGCGGAGGTCTGGTTCACGGCGGACTCTGCGGAGCCTGCGGCGCGCAGCGCCTATGTGGAGCCGGACCGCCTGCCGCTTCTGCTGCTGTGCAGCGGCCCGCGCCGTGTCCGCTATGCCTGCGCCGGATACCGCATCGGCAGCGTCGACACCGCGCTGGCCTTCTGCCGGCAGGACGGGCTCGCGCCAGAATAAAAAAGCCGCTCCCACCCGCACGTGGTGGGAGCGGCTTTTGCCTGCATATTCACTTATAAAATCTGCAAAATATCTCCCTTGAGGTACAGCGACTGCTCGGAGGCGAGGCTTGCGGGGTGGTCACGGGACTGGATGAGCGGTTCAAGCAGCCTTGCGTCGCGGCCCGCGTCCTGCGCGGCCTCGCGGAGCATTTTGAGAAACAGCTCCGGCGTCATGAACTGGCTGCACGAGCACGAGACAAGATACCCGCCGGGCCTGACAAGCTTCATGCACTGCAGGTTGAGTTCTTTATAGCCCCGGTACGCGTTTTCCAGCGCCTTGCGGCTCTTGGCGAATGCGGGCGGGTCGCAGACGACAAGGCCGTACTGCCGTCCCTCGCGCACGTACTGCCGCGCGAGGTCAAAGACGTTTGCGCAGGTGGTCGTGACGATATCCTGCACACCGTTGAGCGCCGCGTTGCGCCGCACGAGCGCCAGCGCGTCCTCGGACACGTCGACCGCCTCGACGCTTTTCGCGCCGTAGAGCGCGGCGTGGATGGAAAACCCGCCCGTGCAGCAGCACAGGTCGAGCACGTCCTGTCCGGGCGCGTAGGGCTTTAACCGGCCCCGGTTTTCCTGCTGGTCGAGAAAATGCCCGGTTTTCTGGCCGTTTGCGATGGAGACGAGCATGCGCGCGTCGTGCTCCCGGATCACAAGCTCCTCGGGGACTTCGCCGTAAACGCACGTCTTGATGAGCGGAAGCCCCTCTTTTTCGCGCACGGGCAGATCGTCGCGCTCGTAAATGCCGCGCGGGGTGAAAAGCTCCGCCAGAATGGAAACCAGTTCCGGTTTCCATTGCTCCAGCCCCAGACAGGCGATCTGGAAGGACAGGCAGTCCGCGAATTTATCGACTGTCAGCCCCGGCAGCCCGTCGGATTCACCGAAGACGACGCGGCAGGAATCGGAAAAGCCCAGCGCCTGCCGCGTGTGCCACGCCGCCTCGATCCGGCGGGCAAAAAACGCGCGGTCGATCGGCTCTGCCTCGTCCCGCGTCAGAACGCGGACGGCCAGCCGGGAGTTCGAATTGAAAAACCCGCGCGCGGCAAAGCGCTGCCGGCTGTCCAGCACGTCTACGACGCATCCGTCCGTGCAGATATCGTCCGCCCAGTCCAGCTCATTGTCATAGATCAGTCTCTGCCCCTTCAGAACGCCGCCTTCCTCGCCGCGCCGCAGGCAGACCTTTGGATATTCCATATATTATACCTCCAGCGTATAGCGCTCATAGGCGTTGATGATCGTCGTGTCCCCGCGCCGGAGCACGCGGGCGATATCGCGGCCATATTCCATGTGCACATGGCCGTGGATGAGATAGCGGGGCTTATACCGGTCGAGCAGCGGCAAAAACGCCTCAAAGCCCATGTGCGCGTAATCGTCCCCGTCGCCGAAGCCTCGCACCGGGGCGTGCGCCAGCACGATGTCCACGCCGCCCGCCCGGCGGATCTGCCAGCCGAGCTTCCAGATGCGGTTTTTCATCTCACGCTCGGAATACTGGTCCTTTCCGCCTGAGTACAGGCGGCTGCCGCCAAGCCCGGCGATGCGCAGACCGTTAAAGATGATCAGCTTGTCCTCAATGCAGTCGCAGCCCTCCGGCGGGCGGCGGTCATAATTGCCGTCGTGATTGCCGCGCACATAATAAAGCGGCGCACGGCCAAGTGTCGCCAGAAATGACAGATACTCCGCCTTCAGATCGCCGCAGGAGAGCATCAGATCGTATTCGCGCAGCCGTCCCGGCTGATAATAGTCCCAAAGATAGGGGCTTTCCTTATCGGCAAGCAGCAGAAGCTTCAAAGCAGAGGCCCCCTTTTCTCCGGCTGGAGCGTCTCGCGGTACAGTCCCAGCAGACGCACCATCGGCCTTGCCATCGGCAGCAGCTCGTCATACTGCGGGATGCTGCCGCGCACATTGGCGCACAGCCAGTCCATGTGTAAAACTTCCTCCGGCGCAAGCCAGCGTTCGCCGTCATTTTGCACCGCGCCCGTCTGGTCGGCGATGCGCCGGTGGAACGGCGCAAGCTCACCGTGGGTCAGCGCGGCGCGCAGCAGGCGCACCAGCTCGCGCGGACCGTCCGGCAGCGATTCCATGAGCTGCACGTCCACCGCGCCGCTTGCAAAGCCCCACCAGTAATTGACGGCGGCCACCGCGCTCAGCTCGTCCCAGCCGCCGCGCAGGATGCTGCGCGCCAGCCGGATATAGACCTCGCCCCAGTTCCACACCGGAAGCGCCGCGCAGACCGGCCCTGCGTTCTGGGCCAGACACAGTCCGCGCCAGTCCGGGCTGTCGCCCGAGCCGGGCAGATCGCGCGCGCAGATCACGCGCAGCCCCTCTTCCGCGAGACGCGCCGCAGGTGAGGCTTCGCAGCACGACCAGCGCAGCTCGATCTCGGCGCGTGGGTTCGTCAGCTGCGCGCCGAGCGCAAAGGCATTGATGGCCGCAGGCGTGCCGAAGATCGGCCCGTCGGCGACATAGCCGATGCGGTTATCCTCCGCCAGTGCGCCTGCGATCGCGCCGAGCAGAAATTTCGCCTCGTAAATACGGCCGTAATACGTCCGCACGCCGGGATACGGCATATCGACCGAGCAGTTGAGAAAGCGGACGCCCGGATATTTGGGCGCAAGCTTGCGGCAGGCGAAGATCAGCGGCACGGTCGTCGTGAAAATGACTTGCGCGCCGTCAGAGACGGCCTGCTCCAGTGCGTCCTCGGTGCAGGGGTAGTCCGCCGCAAGATAGGTCCTGACCGAGACGGCATCGCCGAGCGCCTGCTCGAGCTGCTGCCGCCCCTTGTCATGCTCCCGGATCCACGGGCTTTTCTCCGGCGCGCATTCATGTACGAACGCCGCGCGGAGCGTCCCGCCGGGGATCATCCGCCCGGCCAGCAGCCCGAGAAGCCCGGAGCCGGATGCTTCCGGCTCCGCGTCGGTCTGCATCTCGATCTTTCCGCCCCGCGCGTAGGCGGTCAGCTCTGTCCAGACCGCGCGGATGGATTTTTCCAGCTCCGCAGGCCCCAGCACGCGCAGATCGCCCAGCGTATACGTGTGCAGCCACACCAGAAGCGCTTCCGCCGTCGTGACGGGCGGCTCCTGGCTGAGCTTGTAATAGGCTGTGCGGAAGGTATAGAACGCGGTCAGAAACGCACGCTTTTCCCGGTCCGACCAGATGTGGTCGGCGTCAAAGCCCAGCGCGGCCTGCAGCTTGGGATAGTCGCCGACGCGGTTGAAATGCACCTGATACAGGCCGCACAGCCCGTAAAAGTGCAGAAATTCATAATACACCCGCACGGCCGGATCGTCGGAATAGACCGGCAGAACGCGCGTGACATACGCGCGGATGGTCGGCGCGTCGAAGCTCTTGAGGACGCTGACGCGCTTGTTGCCCTCCTGCACGTAGAAGCAGCCCATATATTCAAAGCAACGGATGGGGTCCGTGATGCCGGTGTCGCCCAGGTGCGCCTCGCAGAGCGCGACCCATTTGCTTGCAAACTCCGTCCCAAGATCCAGAAGCGGCATGAAATTCGCGGCAAACGCCGCCTGCCGCCCCGCCGTATTTGTGCCGATGATCTGCGCGATGGGAATGTCCAGTACGCCGAGATCGACGCGGCCCGCGACCGCGCAGCCGCGCAGCCGTTCCTCGAGCACCTGCGGATACGGATAGCGTCCGCGGTGGACGCACTCGCGGTAGCATTTCTGTCCGGCCTTGAGCGCCTGCCGGAATTGCTGCAGCGCCTCCTGTCTGCTCATGTCAGGCACCTCCTTTTTTGATTTCCGCCCCCATTTTCCTACGGCAGACGGAAAAAGTCAATCAGATTTTATACGGAATGCCGGAACAGGCGCAGGCGGCGCACATCAAGCCGCCCTGAGCAGCCCCGTGTGGAAGCTGAAAAGCTGAATCAGAGCAAAAAACGCCAGAGGCCTCCCAAAGGAGAGCCCTCCGGCGTTTCATCGATTCGGGAATCAACAGCACTGGCCCACGACCTGATACATTTCATCGTTGGAGATCTGCACTGTGACGGTCAGATGCTTTGCAAACAGCCCGGCCAGCGCCTCGACCGGCAGCAGACCGTTGGAGACGCTGCGCGCCGTCTTCGCATGGTGCGCGTCGAGCGCCTTGCGCGAAAACCCGTGCGCCACCGTCAGCGTTCCGCCGGGCGTGAGCAGCCCGGCCAGATGGGAGATCAGCCGCTCCGGCTCCGGAAAATGCGGAAACGCGTTGTAGATCACGATGCAGTCAAACGGGGCAGGGAAGTGCGTCTGCGACGCATCACCGCAGAGCACAGTTACGTTCTCCTGCGGGAATTTTTCGCGCGCGATGCGCACCATTTCCGGTGCAATGTCAATGGCCGTGATCTGTGCCGCGCCGCGCTTCAAATAATCCGGGATCAAAACGCCTGTCCCGCAGGCAACGTCCAGCACCGATACGCCGGGGCGGATTCCGGCGTTGTCCAGAATCTGCCCGATCACTGCCTCATTGCGCACCAACTGTGCGTCCCAGCCAGCGGCGGCTTGGTCAAAAAAATCGATGACAGCCTGCTGTTCCATCGCTGCGCCCTCTTACGCGGACCGTACACGCAGCAGCCGCGCCTTCGTCAGCGCGACAACGAGCGTCGGCAGCAGCACGAGCTGGATTGCAATGCCGGGCAGGCCGGTCACGAACGACGTCGTCGCCCATGCCGCGACCGTAAACGTCGCGGGTGCGAAGATCAGCGCCTTGCACACGCCGGACAGGATTCTGCCCAGCAGCATTGCCGTGATCTGGCTGATATACAGGTCGGCATACAGCTTTTTCGTGTGCACAAGCTGCATCATCAGACCGCTGACCAGACCATACACGCCGCACTCGACCATCATACCGGGCAGCACGGCAGGGGAGGGCATGCCCGTCAGTACGCCGGACAGCACCGGACCCAGCAGTCCGCAGACAAGACCATACGGCCACCCGCAGGCCAGCCCGCACAGCAGCACGGGAATGTGCATCGGCAGGAAGATCGGGCCGGCGTTCGCGATCGCATGAAACGCCATCGGCAGCACCACGCACAGCGCAATGCAGAGCGCACAGAACGCCAGATTTTTCGCGGAAATTGTTTTTTTCATCGGGAAACTCCTTTGTTCAATTCTTTGCGCCCATTATACCCGACCATCCCGCTCCGCGGAAGCCCCCCAGGGGGTTGAAAATTCTCCCCACGAATCTTTCCCTTGCTTTTTCCCGCCATATCCGTTATAATAATCCCGCAAATTTCCGGGCCAGCCCCGCTTCCCAATTTCATAACCGGGTGTAGCTCAGATGGTAGAGCGCGTGGTTTGGGAGCGTATCGGCATCCATCCGACAGGCAGCAACCAAAACGCCCGAACCCCTTGACACGCGGGCATTTGCGGGCTTTCCGCATTTTCCGGAATCGCCCGAAAATTCCCCTTTGACCACATGGCTGACTACAGACAGCTTAGACTTTCAATTTCATAACCGGGTGTAGCTCAGATGGTAGAGCGCGTGGTTTGGGAGCGTATCGGCATCCATCCGACAGGCAGCAGCCAAAACGCCGGAACCCCTTGACACACGGGCATCTGCGGGTTTTCCGCAATTTCCGGAATCGCCCGAAAAACCGCCTTTGACCACATGGCTGACTACAGAAAGCTTAAGACTTCAATTTCATAACCGGGTGTAGCTCAGATGGTAGAGCGCGTGGTTTGGGACCACGAGGCCGCTGGTTCGAAACCAGTCACTCGGACCAGAAAACCCGCTGAAATCTTGCGATTTCAGCGGGTTTTCTATGTAAATTGTTCGATTTTTTCAAAAAGTTATTCTTTGATTATTGCGGTGCAGGATTTGCGCTGCGGATTCGGCAAACTGGAAGTTATCGATTTCTTTGTGTGCTATATCTAACGGACAGCACAATGCTTACTGATGCGGTAATGACCTTTGCAAATACGGTGCTCCACCAAATCATGATTTGACCGCCAAACACCGGCGGCAGCATCAGTATCAACACCAGCATGATGATGGGTTCGATAAATGTCAGAACATAGGACAGCACACTTTTTTCGGTTGCGTAGAAAGCCGCCGTGGAAACTCGTGTGATGGCGTCAAACGGAACCGACACAAGGAAGATCGGCATGACCTTTATGACCCCTGCGTTTACCTCGGCAGATGAACCGAACAGTAGTCCAATCTTTCCACGGAGCAGGTAAATCAGAATCGCACTGATTACCGCCAAAACCATGGAAAATTCATACGCCAGCGTTTTGGTTTGTTTGAGCGATTTTTCTTCGCCTGCTCCGTAGAACTGACTCATGAGCGGCTGGCTACCATCACCGACACCCTGCAAAAGAAGATAAACAATGCAGATGATATAGGAGATACAGGCATAGGTGGCGATAGCCTCCTGTCCGCCATAAGAAACCGAAAATCGGTTGATGATCACAAGAGAGATATTTGGGGCAAGGGTCAAGCCAAATGGAGCAAGTCCGATTTTTAATATCTGAAATGCCGTTTTCGGGGTATCAACAGGTGCGATTTTCAGAGTGAGGTTCTTTTTGATGGCGCAATACACGAGTGCAACCGCCATGGTAACTCCCTGCCCAATAATGGTCGCCAATGCCGCACCGTACATGCCCCGTCCAAGAACCCACACAAAAGTATAGTCAAGAGCAATATTGGTAGCAAAGCCGCAGATCATAGCGATCATTGCCCACAAAGAACCGCCGTAATTACGCATAAACGGAACCAGTCCGGTGCCGAACACCTGTAAAATCGCTCCAAGGGCAATTACCTTGATATACTCATTTCCCAGAGTAAGCAACTCGCCCGATGCACCAAGGGCAGAAAGGATTTTCTCTGAAGTGAAGAAAACGGTGACAGTCAGGACAGCGCTGAAAAGAAGCATCAGCCATGTTGCACCGGCAACGAACTCCCGTGCTTTTTTCTCATTTCCTGCTGCTTTCAGAATGGAGTATTTGACTGAACCACCCATTCCGATTCCTGTCCCTACGGATTGCAGGACCGCCGTGATGGGATATGCAATGTTGATTGTGGAAAGTCCGGCATCCCCGATTGAGTTGCCTACAAAGAAACCGTCAACGATGGCATACACCCCGGAAAGCGCAAAGGATAACACGGACGGAATCACATACTGAAAGAAAGTCCGCTTGTTATTCACTGCCCAGACCTCCGCTCAGCTCTCTTTCAAAGAGAAGATTGAAAAGGTCAAGAATTTCACACATGGCTTGGAGCCGTTCGTTCCCGATTGTTCTATAAACCTTCTCCTCGGCTTTTCGTAAAGGCGCAATCATTCTGTGGGCGTATACCTGTCCGCTTTCAGTCAAGACGATCCGCTTCTCACGTTTATCGCCCTCGCTGGTCTCCAACAGTAAATAGCCCTTCTTTTGAAGTGCGCTCACGACCGTATGAACCGTCTGTTTTTGCATACCGAAATTCTCTGCGATCTGCTTTTGCGTCAGTTCTCCCATGGATTCCAGCGCATACAGCACCATCATTTCCGGGTATCCGACGCCAAGTACCGAAGCTGCTTTTGTATATAGAGCAGTGCTTTTCGCCCACGCAACGTTAAAATGATTGTTTTCCATAAGTCCCCCACTTACAAATAGTATTTGTAAATATTATTATAGTATATTGTAAGGACTACTGTCAAGGGCGTATGGAGCAACAAATCCCAATTTATTTCATTATAGCAAAACCGCGCCCAAAACACAATGCAGCCGTCCAGGGCATTCCGGGCGGCTGCATCCCGTTCATCCGTTCAATGCCTGTCGTCTTTCTGCCGCTTCAACTCCGCCAGCTCCGCTTTCATCTCCGCGATCAATACCTTCAGCTTCTCCTCGCATTCCTCGCGCGTATGCGCATACACATTCCGCGCGTGCTTTTTGCCGTCGATCCACGTCGGGGAGTATCGCCCCTCAAAGAGGTGGTCGTTGATCTGGCTGATACAGCCCGTTCCGGGCTTGCGGACCTTGCCCATGTAAGGCTGAAAGTCAACGATGGCGGGCGTATTCGCCTGCGGCGCAGGCTCGTCCGGAAGTTCTGCCTTTCCGATGCCGCAGTCGATCTTCCGCGCGGCAGCGTGCTGCATATCAGAGGTCGAGTGCGTGTAAATGTCCAGCGTCGTGGCCGCGGACACATGGCCCAGCATGGCGGAGAGCGTTTTCACGTCCATCCCATTTTGCAGCGCCAAGGTCGCGAACGTGTGCCTGAGGTCGTGAAAACGCACCTGTTTGCAGTTTGCATGCTCCAGAATCAGCTGCAATCGGTCGTAGACCGAACCGGGGTTGAGCGGCAGATCCTCCAGCACCGGCGACGGGAACATCCAGCGGGAGTGGACGCTTTCGCGGTATTCTTTCAGCACCTGCACGACGGCGGGCGGCAGCACCAGCTTGCGGATGGAGCTTTTCGTCTTCGGCACGCTCATGACGATCTTACCCCGGACGAGACTGACCTGTTTGCTGATCGTGAGGACGCCCGTTTCAAAATCGAGGTCGTCCCATTGCAGCGCCAGCAGCTCGCCGCGCCGCAGACCCGTCGCCAGATCCAGCAGAAATAGCTCATAGTAACCCTCGGCTTTCGCCTGAATGAGAAACCGCTGCAATTCATCCCGCGCCAGCACCTGCATCTCGCGCGCTTTTTTGGGCGGCAGCTTGCAGCCTTCGGCGGGGTTCATGCGGATGAGTCCATCCTGTACAGCCCTTTGAAGCGCCGAGCGGCAGGTCGCGTGACACATCCGCACCATACGGTCAGATAGCCCTTCGCCGTAACACTCCGTGCGCGTCTTGCGGCCGCTCTTTTTCAGCCGCGCGTAAAACTGCTGGAGGTCGTTCTGCGTCAGCCTGTTCAGCGAAATCTCGCCCAGCTCCGGCTTGATGTGCAGGCGGATGCGGTCTTCATAGCCGGACTGCGTCGAGGTGCGGATGTTCGGCTTGCAGTGCGTTTCATACCAGTAATCCAGCCAGTCTGCAAAGCGCATCTCCGGCCGCAGCTTGTCCGACGGAATGCCGCCGAGCTGCGCTTTGAGCGCCGCCAGCTTTTCCGCGCATTCGCGCTTGCTCTTGCCAAAGACGGCCTTTGTTTTCGGGTAGCCGTGATCGTCATAGCCGACAACGTACCGCCCCTCCCAGCGTCCGTCTGTGCGCTGACGGATCAGCCCGTCGCCTGCTTTTCGCTTCTTTGCCAAGGCTTTAACTCCTTTCCGAATAAGTCCTCCATGAAGCCGCCGACGATGCCGCCCGCGGCTTCGCGCATATCCGGCGTGACATGCGTGTAGGTGTCGAGCGTGAAGCTGGCGTTCGTGTGCCCCAGAATCCCCGCCAGCGTTTTCGCGTCCACGCCGCTGGTGAGAGCGTGTGTCGCGAACGTATGACGAAGATCGTGAAAGCGAATACTCGGCAGTCCCGCTTCCTCCAACAGCGTTTTGAGCCGCCGGTATGCCGTTCCCGGATTCATCGGCAGCTCTGGACTGGTCGGCTGTGGAAAAATCCATTGGCTGATGGAGGCTTTCTTCCGCGCCCGCAGCAGCGCCGCGACGCTCTCCGGCAGGATGATCGTGCGGTTGCCCTGGCTCGTTTTCGTGTCGCCGAGGGCGTAGATGCCCTGCCCCTTGCTGTGCAGCGTCCGGGAGATTCCGAGCGTCCCGGCCTTCGCGTCGAAGTCGCGCCACATGAGCGCACAGATCTCGCCGCGCCGCAGGCCGGTCATAAGCTCCGTGTAGAAGAAATCCCGCCAGATATCGTCTTTCTGGACAGCTTGCAGGAACGTGTCCAGCTCCTGCTCGCTTAGCACCTGCATCGGCTTGTAGTTAGACTTTGGTGCAGTTGCGTTCTCTGTCGGATTTTTCGGAATGATGTGCGCCTGCACCGCAGCCTTCATCGCGCCGTGCAGCATCGTGTGGATGTGCCGCACGGTCGAATCGGAGAGCCGCTTGCTGCCCTCCGCGTCCTCGCGCACGCGCCCACCGGATTTCAGCCGCCGGTACATCCGCTGCACGTCCTGCGTCGTGATGAGCGAAACCTGCTTGCCGCCGAGCTGCGGCTTGATGTAGTTTTCGATATAATTGCGGTAGCCTTCCAGCGTGCCCGGACGGATCGTGCCGTCCTTGTATTCCGCGAGCCAGCGATCCAGCCACTCGCCCAGCGTCATGCGGCTGTCCTCGGTCAGCTCCACATCCTGATAGCATTCGATGCTCTGGTGGAGCTTCTCCGTCAGTGCCTTCTGCGTCTTCGCGTAGACGTGCCGGAAGATCGGGTCGCCGTTTGCCTTGTGCCCCACGACGATGCGCCCTTCCCAGCGCCCATCGTCGCGCTTTCTGACCATCCCGTCTCCGGATGGCCGCCGTTTTCCCATATGCAGGACTCCTTTCTTTTATGGCTTTTCTCTAACAACTACCACGCGGGAGACAGAATAGCTATCTCCCGCGTGGAGAGTTATCAGAAAGTTATCATTTCGGTTTTCTTTGTCTATGGCGGCACAGATTTTGAACCGCGTTACCAGCTCATCGACATGGTGCTGCTTCTCTGTTCCTGCTCGTGATCGTCCGCCTTGTGTCCGGCAGCCATACGCATCCGGCGCAGCTTGGCAAGGCGCTTGCGGTCGATCTGGACACCGCATCTTTGCAGCGCAGGCGCGCTGCTTTGAAAAATCTTTCCTATGTGGTAGAGCAGCCGCGTTGCCGAAAGCAGAACGTTCGGCGGCTCCGGTCGCTCAATGCAGTCCATGAAAAATCCTGCATAGTCGTGTCCCTGCGCCTGCGCTTTTTGAAACCAGTCGTAGGCAGCGTCCTTGTCCTGCGGCACGCCGTCGCCGCTGAGATAGAGCCTCCCCAACAGATACTGCGCGTAGGGATTGCCGCACTCGGCTGCCATGCGCACATATTCCGCCGCGCGTTCCGGGTTTTTCGGCGCATTCTTGCCACTAAGATATTCCTTGCCAAGCTGATAAGCGGCGTAGTCGTTTCCGCTCCCCGCTGCCCGTTCCAACCAGTAAAATCCCTGCGTGGGATTTTGTATTTCCGGATCATCCGAGAGGAACAGCTTGCCCAGCGTATACTGTGCCGCCGCATGATCTTGCCGCGCAGCCAGTCCCAGATAGTGCTGTGCCTTTTCCGCATCCGGAATCAACAGCCCGCCATCACGATAGAGAATCCCGGTCAGGTATTGCGCGTACTGATCGCCGCCGTCTGCCAGCGCTTCCAACTGTTTTGCAGCTTCGTCACGCTCCTCCAACGACATAGACTCGTCGTTCGCCATTGCGTACCACGCATTTGTCGGATACGGAATACCATAGGTCGCATTTTGCTCCGCATCCTGCTCTGCACCCGCATCCTCGAACGTGATTTCGTTTTGCCGCACCTGTTCCGCCACCTGAAGGACCGCGTTCTTGATCTGCCGGAATTCCTTCTGCTGCGAGAGCTGCGGGCGCTGCCGTTCCTTTTCTGCGTAGAAATCGTTCAGCCTGCATTGCAGCTTCCACCAGTGTCCGTAACATTCGTCCACGCTCGGCAGCAGTTCCATCTGCTCGACAATGGCATCGACTTTCTGCTTGAGATTCTTCGGCAGATACCCGTAGGACTTCTTTCCCTTGACGCTGCCCAACTCCCTCGCTAGGTTCCAGACCATTTGTTCCGCTTCTGGATGCTCGCAGGCAGAGTTCTGCATCTTCTGTGCAAGCGCCAGCATAGCAGACCGTGTTTCCCTTACCAGCTCGTCGCGGGACTGACTTTTGTCCTCATAGATGTGCAGCAGCTCCTGCTGGAAGATCTGGTTGGTCAGGACGGATTTGATTCTCCGAATCCCATCCCGGTTCAGGTACGCCTGCCCCGGCTTTTTTGACCACGCCATCATGTGGACGTGCGGGTGACCGCCCTCGTCGTGGAATGCCGCGTACCAACAAAAGTCCTCCGGCGGAATGTGCATCGCCTCCGCGATGTCATTCCGGTGCGCCCGCAGCAGCGCCCGCCATGCGTCCGCATGATCGAACCCAAGCCGCTCCGCATCTTCGCGACGGAGTGAAATGATATGCGTCCAGATGTTGCCGGTGCAGCTGTTCACCTCTGCCATTGCCGCATTCAGATCGACTACACCTTCATCTCCGAACAGCCCATGTTCGCCCATCCGCTCTGCGCGAGGTCGGGTTGCGATATACTTGGCATAGCCGTCAAGCTCCTGCACCTTGCTCCAGTTTTCCTCCATCGCCAGCGTGAGAAACTGCGAGGCATTGAACTTCGTCGGGTGTGCCGTGTAGTCACCGTATTCCAGAAGTGTTTTTGTGTCTGGGAAATCCTTTGTCAGCTTTTCGATGAGCTGCGTCTGCCGTTTCGTCGGCGGTCGGTCGTCCGGCAGTATTTCTACCCGTTCGCGTGTCGCGATGTAGCGCAGATACCCGCCCGCCGGTTTTGCGCCGCCGCCCTTGAAATACGGACTTTTGACGATCAATCTGGCCATTCGTCAAACGGCTCCTGCACGCGAACCTTCTGCTCCAGCCGGAGCTGGCCGTTGGTGCGCTTCACGTCATTGACACTCTTTGCCCGCTGCTTCCGCAGCACCGATTCGTCCAAATTCACGCACTCTGCTAAAAGGCTCAGCCCCATGTCGAGTTCCACCGCCTGCTTGAACAGCAGAGATGAGAGCCGCTGCTCCAAAAGCTGCAGCCGCCCGTCGATGGCTGACTGGACCGCCCGTGGGAGCATCGTGCTTGTCCCCGCCGCCAGATGATCTGCGTAATAATTCACGGCACGTTCCAGAAATTCGTTTTTGCTCCGGCAGCCGTCCAGCTGGTACCAATGCTCCAGCTTTTCCGCCGTCTCCGGCGACATCCGAAAATTCAATCTGTTTTCTTCTTTGCTCATAATCCTCCAATCTGCGGCGTGGCACGCCAGAATCCCTTGACGTGACTGCGTTTGCGGGATTCCTGATGCCAGCCGCGCGTAATTTCCTCCAAACAGGCGCCAATCGCAGCGCCTGCGCAACCTCTTGATACAGTCCGCACTGCGGGCTGTTGTGAACAGGAAAAGCGTCGGTTCCGACGCCATCCGTTTATCCTGCTTTTCGTCGATGCAAGCTCCATATCCCTCGCCCCGCCGCAAGCGGCAGGTCTCGTCCATTCCGCTGCATCTCCTCTTTCGACCGAACCCGCTGCGCTGGACTTCGGTCGAATTTCTTGTTCTCCCGCACGTCGGCGCAACGTCCGGTTTTCAGGCTTCCGGTGGGTACGCGCCCGGCTGTGCCCGGAAAATCGGACACAGCCGCGACACGCGGCTCACGCTGGTGGACGGGCGGTTTCCTGCTGCGCCAGTTGGAACGCTTCCAAGCGTTTTCGGATGCGTTCCTGCTCGCATTCCTCGTCCAGTTTTGCAAGTTTCTGCTCGTAAAACTGCTGGATGGAGAACTGAATGGGCAGAAGCGTATACAGAAGGCTTCCGTTCTGCTTGCGTCCGTCCTGTGTGATGATGCTTGTGTGCTCCGTTTGAATGAGGCCACGTTCGACCAGCTCGGTCACATATTTGCGTACCGTGTTCGGACTCATATTGACGGCTTTACCAATCGTTTTGTAGCTTGCATGGCACTGATATGTCGTCCGATCCTCAATGTACATCAGGTAGCTGTAGACAGCCAAGGCCCCCGGCGAGAGGCCGAGGGCGAAAACCTCATTCGGCAGAGGAAAGTAGTTTTTAATCGGATCGCGCGACGTGTAATACTTATTCCTCATGCGCACCTCCCGTCTGCCGCTCCACCCAGAGGCGGAACTGCTCCTTCGGCACGACAAGCCGACTGCCGATCCGCAGTGACGGAAAGCCGTCCTCATGCAGAAGCTCGTAGGCGCTTGACGGCGAAACGCCCAGCGCGCGGGAGACAAGCTGCGCATTGAGAAACAGCGGCAGCTCGTCAAAATTCTTGATGCTTGATGTGTTCAAAGTCTTTTTTACCTCCATCTGATTTTAGAAATTTCAGAAAAAAACTTGCGTTTCGGAGGTCTCTCTGTTAAAGTTAACACAGTTGCAGTCCGTGTTTTCCGAAACGCGGCGCGCCGTCCGACTGTTGCAGCAGCCGGACGGTTTTTTTCTTTTCCTGTTACCATCCTCCATACCCGTTCCTGCCCTGCGGCCTTTTGTTGACGCACACGGCGTTGGCTTCGCCTTGGTATGCTGGCTGCTCTTGCAGCGTCGCAGCATACTTCTCCGGCGAGTATCGTCTTTGGAGATGGGTGTGAAATTTTCAAGGTGCAGAGCAACTTTTCGTTGACAAGCTGTCTATGTGATGCTAGACTATGATAAAATGATTTAGACAGCTTTCCGGTTTTAAGGTAACATAGAGCTACATATTTGTCAAGACTATTTCATTTATAATTTACAATTAGTCCATATTTGAGGTGAGAGCTATGTGGTATGCGAAGATGTATTTCTCCAGTGAGAAGGAATTTTTTGAAAACGATGCGTTTGGAATGCAGGGCGTGCCGTCCAAGCAGTTGGAGCTTCCGTTTTTGGAAAGTCTTCTGACATTTCTGGAACTCGACGAAAAAGAAATCACGCCAATGCTGGAACGCATCAGCGTGAATTGGGAACACTTTGTTGAATGCCGCGACCGCGAAGCATATACAGCTGCAATGGTAGAGCTGGGTATGCTGGCTGAGAAGCACATTTACCTTCGCCTTTTATATACGCGCTGCTACAGTTGCAGCTCCCGAAGAGACTTGGGCAAAGCGCCGCTTCAGGCAATTACTTTGGATCTAAAGGAGTTTGTAACACAGTTTTCAGAGACAAGGAAGCAGGTTGAGAAGTTTTTGGAATGCGTGCTGGACGTGGATTCCGCCGGGCGTGAACCGCAGAAACAGGCGGCGAAAAACTATCATCACGACCAGCCGAGAGATCCGGAGCTGTTCCGATTTGAGCCGATCCCGCTGAGCTTTGAACCGGTCGAGCCGGGACGGTGCGCGCCTGTTTTGTACTCGTCCGCCGTGCGGGACATGATTGACTATTCGCTGCGAAGCTGCGTTGAGCGCGGCGTGACCGTGCGCCGCTGCAAAAATTGCGGCCGCTGGTTTCCGCAGACTGGGCGCGTGAGCGCGGAGTACTGCGAGCGCCCGGTAAAGTACGGTGAGCAGCGCTGCCGCGAGATCGGCGCGTTCCGGCAGTGGACGAAAAAGCAGACAGACGATCCCATTTTCAAGGCGTACCGCAAGGAGTATAAAAAGCGCTTCGCGTGGATCAAAGCCGGACGCATCACCGACGAGCAGTTTTATGCTTGGAGCGAGAAAGCCAGAGAAGAAAAGAAGAAATGCGACCGCGAGATCATCTCACTGGAGGAATTCCAGCAGTGGCTCCGCGACTCCAAAATATGAAAATACGCTGCCGGTAAATGTGCCGGCAGCGTATTCTTTGTCTATAGCGGAGCAGGATCTGTGCTCCTAACACAATTGTTTACTTTTGAACGTTTTATTCAGTAACAGCTTTTTTCAAGACTTCGAAAGCGATTTTTATTTTTGCTGCCATCAGCTTTCTGCGTTCAATCAGGAAATCATCGTAAGACATATTCTCCCAACCGTGAGGCAAAGCGTTCTCTTCTTCCATAACACGAATCTGCTCATCAGACATTCCAGCGCAGATGATCGGATAATACACGGATGGCGCGTCGTCCAAAATATCCATATTGTCTTTCCAGTCGATGAGTGCATAGTTTGCCATTTGATTGATCTTAGCATCCGTGCAATTCAAAGACTTCAAATATGCTTTAGGGAATAGATGATGCTTCTCAAGAGATTTCCGATTACCATCCGTACCCGGTTCGAAGAGCTTGGATACAAAAAGGTTGCTTTTAGAGAAGAGAATCTTTGCGTTCATGATGTTCAGAGAAGCGACGTAAGCATTCCATGCATTGTTTCCCCGGCCAGAAACAGCCAAGCCTTCCGATCCAACAAGAGTAATGTCAAAGAAGTCATTCGTCAAGCGCTCATTGATTCTGGACAGAATAAACTCTTTGTATTCTGACAGTGTTTTGAGTCCCTTGATCGTGTTTAAGTGCTTTTCAACAGTAGACTCAAAGGGACCCGTATACAGCGAAACAAGCGATGCATAGAAAAACCATAGTGAGGTAAGATGCATATCTTCATTGTACGAAGCATGAAAACGATGCTTTGCAATTAGGTACAGCGCATAGGTATAGAATATCGCATTCCCAGATAGAATCATCTCACCAGACAGATATCCTGCATTCATGATGGCTTTGATGAACTCATGCCAGCTATGTACATCAAGAACATCTGGTAGTCTTTCCTTGAGGATATCGAACCGCGTTGTACGCAGGTTTTCGTCAACTGCGCCCTTTCTGTCAAAGTCTGCACCACGGAGCAGTTTATAACCGTATTTCAACCGTGCTCTGTCGAATGCATATGCCATTACAACTCGGATCACATCCTGTGCCGATACTGTGGTCAACGGGTTATAAGAGGTTGTTTTACCCTTGCACGGAGTGGTAGATTCTTTGCTGAACCGTTCGATCTCGCGCCGTCCTTCGTCCCAATACAGAGACAGCAGCGTAAGAATAAAGTCGTTCTGTTTTAAAGAAACACCGCCAGAGTTTACTCGCACAAATATCTCAGAAACATCCTCTTCTTCGGCGTTCGCTTTGATGTCGAATATCGGAAGCGTATGGCTCTTCAGGTTGAATACGGAGTTGATGCGCTCGGCGATTAAGCCCTGCTCCTCATCCGTGAGGGCATTCCCTTTTGCCGCGCGATGATCTCCGAGTTTGCGAATGAAGTCACCGATGAATTTAAAAGAATTCGTGGTAGTAAACAAATTGCTGATATTGTAAATCCACTCTGGATCATTCTTTGTGGCTTGACAACCAACTTCAAATTTATCTTGCAGGGGGCAATAAGAAATGATAATACTCTTTTCGTCAAACTTGGAATTTATGACTTTCTTGCCCTTCATAACAGCATAAAGCGAGGTCAGGCGCTGCTGTCCATCAATAATGACTTCTTTGGGTGAGGCGTAGCTATGGGCTTCGACACCGATGTGGATGCTCTTGTCAAGCGTCGGACACTCCCACAGCATAAGATACCCGATTGGATATCCACGCATCATAGAATCAAAAAGATCGCGTACCTTTGCGTCTTTCCATATGAACGGACGCTGCAATTCTGGAAGTCCAAGTGCTCCTGTGTCGATTTGTTCTATAAGCTGATTGACCGTCAGCGTTGTATTACTAAAAATTTCTTGCATAAATGCTCTCCATTCATTCCTGAAGAATGCAGTTGAAAGGCGGTTTCGAAGCATGGGTCCCGCACGTCGTTTCAGATATGTGCAGCTTCATTCTTTTCTCAATGCCCGGTACAATTCCTGTGCCATCGCTTCCTGAACCTTCTGGTAGAAGTCCGGATCGTTGAACAGCTTTACAAAGGAATCATTGTTATCCATGTAACATTGCGTCACAATTTTGCTAAACTTATCCGGGAACAGGGACTGCACAAACATTTCCGTACTGTTGTCTCTGGCGTATTTGCGGAATTTCACGACTTCGGGATCTTTCATGAACATCTGATAGATGCCCTCAATGATGACGCGGTCCGCATCGGTGAAATGTCCTTTGAAACGCTCGTTTACCTTGTCGATGATACTTTGAAGCGTATCTTTCTTTTTATTCGGAACATTCGGAGCGGTACTGCCGCTGGGCACAAAGGCGGGCGGTTTTTCATCCAGCACGATTGCGCCGCGGAAGGTTTCCGTAAGTGAGGCATATTCCAGTTTGATCTTGTCCTCAATACTGCCGATGTCCTCGCCGTCTGGTCGCGGAAGGAGCTGGATAAGATCACAGGTGTACTGATACTCGTTGAACAGATCACGGTCATGCAAACGCACCAGCTGCGTGACGAAAGAATATGCCTTATTGAACTTTCGTACATAATCACGAACTGCATATTGCTCTTCGCTGCTTAAATCCAGATATCTGGCGATGACAGGCTGGAACATCCCAGCCAATCTGCCAAGCGCTGCTGCACTCTGGTTCCTGTCCGTCTGCGCCGCCATGAACTGATTGAAGGACTCCACATCTTCAAATCCGTAAAGCATAAAGTCGCGGATCTTGCTGCGGAGATCATAAACCATGTTCAGATCCGTGCTTCCTTCCAGCGTTGCCGTCCCGTAAAACGGCAGGAAGGCCGCCTTGATATCTTCCTCTGTATTTTCAAAGTCCAAGACGAACGTGCTGTTTTTGCCCGGATAGGTACGGTTCAGGCGGGACAGCGTCTGCACTGCCGTTACGTCCTGCAGCTTCTTGTCCACATACATGGTGTGGAGCAGCGGTTCGTCAAAGCCGGTCTGATACTTGTTCGCAACGACCAGAATGTTATATTGGCTGCTGTGGAATGCTTTGCGGAACTGTTTGTCGGTAGTAATGTATTTGCCGTTTCCGTCCAGATTCATAGTGGATTCGGTGAACGGCTTCTCCCTCGGGTAATCTGCCAGCGTCACCTCGCCGGAGAACGCGACCATCACATCGCAGCCGACGCATTGGTCGGCATGATCGGCGAGATATTTCTTGATCGCGAGATAATAGCGAACTGCGTTTGCGCGGCTGTCCGCCACGACCATGGCTTTGCCCTTGCCGCCGATCTGATAGCGGCAGTTTTGGAGGAAGTTGGTCATGATCATCTCTGTTTTCTGCGCAATGGTATAGCCATGCTGCTTGTAGTATTTGAACAGCGCACGAGATGCCTGCCCCTCGATTAGCTCCGGGTTGTCCTCGGATACGCGGATGAGTTTGAATGCTTCTTTGATCGTGGTATAGTTGGAGAGCACATCCAGAATATATCCTTCTTCAATGGCCTGCTGCATGGAATACACATGGAATGCTTCTTTGACTGGTTCACCCTTCGGCGTCATGCCGACCACGTTTCCGAAAGATTCGATGGTCTTTTTCTTCGGCGTTGCGGTGAACGCGAAGAAAGACTGATTCTCATGCCGCCCCTGACCGATGACCGCATTGATATATTCGTCGGTCAGATCCACTTCGTCCTCTTCAACGCCTGCTTCCTCTGCATACTCCCTGACGGCAGCGCCAATATCGATCAGACTGCGGCGCAGCGCCTTTGCGCTTTCACCGTTCTGGCCCTGATGCGCTTCGTCAACGATGATGGCAAATCTCCGCCCGCTGAATTTCTCCATATCCTTTTTGGCAAAGAGAAATTTCTGAATGGTGCAGATAATGATACGTTTCTTATCATTGATGGCTTCCGCGAGACTGCGGGAGTTCTTTTTATCGTCGATTGCTTCGACCAGTCCGACCTGATGCTCAAAGCTGTTGATGGTGTCTTGTAATTGGCTGTCCAGCACTACGCGGTTCGTGACCACGATCACGGAGTCAAACAGGCCGTTGCCGTCAGCGTCGTGGACGGAGGCGAGGCGGTACGCAGTCCATGCAATCGAATTGGACTTCCCGGAGCCCGCCGAATGCTGGATCAGATAGTTTTTGCCCGCGCCGTTCCGTCGCACGTCTGCCATAAGCTTCCGCACCACATCGTACTGATGGTAGCGTGGGAAGATCATTTTCTCCTTTGTGACCATTCGGCTGACACCGTTTTTCACCACTTCTTCTTTTTCCTTTACGAAGGAAATGAAGCGGTGAATCAGATCAAGCAGACTGTCCCTCTGCAAGACTTCTTCCCACAGATAGCTTGTGGCATAGCCGTTCGGATTTTGCGGATTACCCGCGCCGCCGGTCACACCTGCGCCGTTGGAACCCTGATTGAACGGCAGAAAACGGGTGTTGCTGTCCGCAAGCTGCGTCGTCATCCATACCTCGTAGAGATCAACGGCAAAATAGACCAGAAACCGGTGATTCAGACGGAACGCGAACTCTTTGGAGCTGCGATCATTCTTATATTGGTTGATCGCGCAGATATAGTCCTGCCCGGTAAACTGATTCTTGAGCTCCAACGCCACGACAGGAATGCCGTTTACGGACAGCGCCATGTCGATGGTGTTGGTATTGGCAGTCGAATACCGGAACTGGCGGGTACAAGCAAGGATATTTGCCTCGTAGCGTTCTACGGCAACCGGGTTCAGGTCGGATTCCGGTTTGAAAAAGCAGACCTTCAGCTTGCAGCCCATATCCTCGATGCCATTGCGGAGAACATACAGAAGCCCCTGATTGGAGATGGCCTTTTCCAGTCGATGATACAGCTTGTCAACAGCCTGAACGCCATAATACTTGGTGTATCTGGTCCATTCCTTCGGCTGCGTTCTGGCGATGAATTCGCAGAGAACGTCCATGTAGATGCACTTGGAAACATCGTGCTGGCGGTTATGTACCCAGTTCCCCTCGGCATCCTGCCCGTTAAACTGCTCGTAGCCGTTGGAAATGAGATGCTGTTCTATATCATACTCAAATCTCTTTTCGGAAGTGTCCATAATCAACCTCGATTCCGTACAACACTGCCATATCAGGATACTCCACATTTAAACAGCAGAAAGGTTACAATGCCTCCAAATACCGCACCGATTGCTGCCACCAGTATATCGTGCCAAAAGGAACTTTGCTTTTCTTTCCTTTTCATCCGTTCAGCTTGCTTTTTCTGCTCGAAGTGAGATAAGCCCTTATTGGTAGGAAATAGTATATACGGACAGCCTTCTGCCCATTTAACTGTTATCAGGTCGTCGTTTTTAAGTTCACGAAAACCATCACAGTAAAGGCTTGTTTCAGTAAAAGAATAATCGTTAAACTTCTTTTCCCAATACTTCAAGTCACAATTGCCTTTTTCATCTCTATGATCAAGAATCTCTTTAAGAATTTCTTCCGCTTTTGGAGTCAATGTATTACTCATCACATGAAACCTCCCGCTTTCCGGTCACATACTCGTAGATAAGGGAACGCTTGTACTGTTCCAGTTTTTCGATTTTCCTCTGTTTGATAGATATTAAATCGTCAATTTTTCTTGTAATGTCATTTAACTGTTCTGCAACCCCGATTTGCTTATCCATGTCTGGAAGATCAATCTCCCAGTTATCTATATCCTTATGTGTGATTTTCACCATCGTACTACTTGAACCATGTGCATCTCTCTGAATTTGCTGGCGCATTTGTGTGGATTGAAAGTAATACAACATAAACTTTGGGTATACATATCTTGTATCTAAATCCAGCCTATAGATTAAATCTGAGAAAATGGTATTTTGCATAGGACGATCCACGATGCAAACTTGACCAACAAGCTCTTTCGTGTTCGATCTGGTTAATAGAAAATCGCCTGCGCTTATCGATAAAGATTTACAACGCTCAATGTTTCCCTCAAACGGCTTTGTATTCTCAGCATTAAATCTTCCAAACTTGACTGCAGCAAGGGTTAGCACCTGCCAATCGCCACCATCTTTTCGCTCTGTCGGAGAAGGGCTCCATCCTTGCTCCACATTGTTAACAACTCGCTTGAGTTTAAGATGCCGAAAACTTGTATCGCTAGTATGACTTGAAATGACAGAAGTACGATAATCATTTAGTCTTTCAATCTGCGTTTGAATAATTTCGATTAGGGAATCAATCTGTGCGGAAGCTGCATTTAGTATTTTCCGCTGCTCATCCATGGGTGGTACAGGAATAAGAATACTTTTCATTTCCTGCCAACGGGTAGTCCACAAATCAGCTACAATACCGTGTCCCCAACGATAGAATTCTTCTGCAAAACCATAATTTTTCAGAAGATAATTCAAGTATGTTTGGATGATTGGTGCACCTTTCGCAGGATACAGAACAGTATTAATCAAGGATACAGAGCCATCTATCAAAGAAACTCCGCAAGATTGCTTTCTGTCCGAGCGGGAGTTAATAACGAAATCGCCGGACAGAACCTTCTTACGATTATCAGTGGCATCAGACTTTGCTACATTCTCCATTTGTGGAACAATGCCACCTTTGGTCACAGACAAGGGCAGATAGTCCGTATCGTTTACCTTTTCATTTCTGACTTTAAATAATGAGCCGATAGTCAGCGTCCGCCAAGTAGCCGGAATACGCCCTATCCATGCCACGCCGCTATCCTTCATCTCACGCATTGCCAAATAGCTCCTTCATCAGCGCAGATTCCTCCGCTTCGAGTTCTTTGATCTCTGCGAAAATTTCGTCTGAGGGTGTGGGTGGGACGAATTTATAGAACAGCCGGGTAAACGGCACTTCGTAGCCAATTTTGTCCCTGGCATGGTCAATATAGGCCAGCGGATTATACGGCAGGACGTTCTTCTCCATATAGGTGTCGATATTCTCTAAGAGCGGGATGATTTCCGTGTCCGTCGCGCCCTTGACCGGTTGCTTTTTGCCTTTCTTCAAAATGGGCCTGCCATGTTCGTCCGTCTGTGCCGTTTCAACGGTCACCTTTGTAAAGCCGAAGAAGCGGTTGTCAAACACCTTGGATTCCACGATCAGACCGCTCTCTTCACAGGTTTCATCCGCAAAGCCCTCGTATGCGCGGAGAATCAGCCGGATGCAGGCATCATCCAGATCTACACGTTTGTTGCCAATATTCTTGCGACGCTTGACATAGCACTTGCTGGCATCGATCAGCTGAACCCTACCGCTGCGCTGCATGGTCTTGCCCTTTGTCAGCACCCAGATGTACGTCGAGATCCCCGTGTTGTAAAACAGGTCTGTCGGCATCTGGATAATGGCTTCCACCAGATCCCCCTCGATCACATATCGGCGGATCTCCGACGCGCCGCTCCCAGCATCGCCGGTAAAGAGGGACGAGCCGTTCTGAATAATCGCCATTCTTCCGGAGCCGGTTTTCAGCTTTTTCACGCCGTTCAGTAGAAACAGCATCTGCCCATCAGAGATTGCGGGCAGGCCGGGACCAAAACGTCCGTCAAAGCCACGCTTAGCTTCGCTTTCCACCTGCGTCTTTTCACGTTTCCAGTCAATGCCGAACGGCGGATTGGAAATGATATAGTCAAATTCGTAGCCGGAGAACGCGTCGTCGCTCAGCGTGTCGCCGTACTTCATGCCGGATGCGTTGCCGCCCTTGATGAGCATATCCGCCTTTGCGATGGCGTAGGTCTCGGGGTTGAACTCCTGCCCAAAGCAGGTGAGCGTGGCGTCCGCGCTGATCGCCTGTAGGCGCTCGGTCAGACAGCCCAGCATCTGGGATGTACCCATTGCCATATCATAAGCGGTTTTGGTGCAGCCCTCCGCCGTGATCTCCGTCTTTTCAGGCGCGACCAGCAGCTCGGCCATCAGATAGATGATATCCCGGCTGGTGAAATGCGCGCCGGCCTGCTCGTCATAGGACTCGGAGAATTTCCGGATCAGTTCTTCAAAGATATAGCCCATGTCGGCGGAGGTGATCTTCTCTGGGGACATATCGGCCTTTGTAGAGTTGAACTCCTGCAAAGTCACAAACAGCACACCGCCCTTGACCATCAGCTTGACTGTATTGGCAAAGTCGAAATTCTCAATGATGTCCTTGACATTGGAGGAAAATCCTCGCAAATAGGCTTCAAAATTCGTTTCCACATTGTCCGGGTCTGAGATCAGCTTTGCAAAATCATAGTTACTGGTATTATAGAAATCGAAGCCGGAAACGCGGCACAGAATACCGTCACGGGCAGCGCCTTCGACGTGCTGCGTGTCCAGCTTTTTCGCCATCTCCACAACAGCGGCCTTGGTAGGCATCAAGGCGTCGTCAAAACGCTTCAATACCGTCATCGGAAGAATCACCTTACCGTACTCATGCGGCTTGAACAACCCCACCAGATGGGTTGCAATTTCCCAGATCAGATTGGCCTTTGCCTGTATATTTGCGGTCGTCTGCTTTTGCAGCTCGTTCATAGACATAGTTGTTTCCTCGCAATAACTGTCGTTGTTCAGTGAGCGTTTTGTTGATTTCATTGTACCAGCTTCGACTGGGAAATGCAAGAAATCAATAAAAACGAGCAGTTTTCAGGTTGAATTTCTAATGATATTCACTTCGTATCTCTTACGCCCCAAAAGACCAGTTGAGCCTTACCCATTTCTCTGCTACAATAGCCACATAAGAAACACGCAGCGGAGGTTTTCCCATGATCCGTGAAATATGCAAAGACGATTTTTTCCTATCCCAAAAGGCGGAACCCGCAACGGCATCCGATCTTGAAATCGCGCAGGATTTGTTGGACACGCTCACCGCGCACAAGGATGGTTGCGTGGGCATGGCGGCAAATATGATAGGCCGGAATAAGCGCATCATTGCGTTCGACAACAATGGTGATTACATGGTCATGTTCAATCCTGTGATCGTCAAAAAATCCGCGCCGTATGACGCGGAGGAGGGCTGCCTGTCCCTGACCGGCACGCGGAAAACGAAGCGGTTTCAGACCATCAAGGTGCAGTGGCAGAACGAGCAGTATCAGACGCGCATCAAAACATTTACCGGCTGGACGGCGCAGATCATTCAGCATGAACTTGACCATTGCGAGGGGATTTTGATATGATTTTGTACTTTTCCGGCACCGGAAACAGCAAATATGTCGCCAAGCGAATCGCAGACGCGCTGGGCGATGCGCTTGTGAATCTGAACGACCGCATCAAGGCTTCTGACACTTCGCCCGTCGAAACCGACGAACGGCTGATTATCGTCACGCCGACTTACGCCTGGCGCATTCCGCACGTCGTGCGCGACTGGCTTCTGAAAACGGAGCTGCGCGGCGCAAGGCAGGCTTGGTTCGTTATGACCTGCGGCGGCGAGATCGGCAATGCTGACAGGTATAACCGCGAGCTCTGCGCGGAAAAGGCGATTTCCTGCATGGGCACGGCGCAAATCGTCATGCCGGAAAACTACATTGCGATGTTCTCTGCACCGCAGGCGGACGCTGCACGCAAAATCGTCGCTAAGGCCGAACCGGACATTGACCGCGCAATCGCAGCGATTCAAGCCAATCAACCGTTCGCGCCGACGCGGAACAATCTCTACGACCGCTTCATGAGCGGCCCAGTCAATCCGATTTTCTACAAATTCTTCGTCAAAGCGAACGCCTTTACCGCGTCAGGCGCCTGCATCGGCTGCGGTCAATGCGCGAAGCTCTGTCCAATGAATAACGTCACGCTCAAAGACGGTAAGCCGGTTTGGGGCAAAGTCTGCACGCACTGCATGGCGTGCATCTGCTACTGTCCGGTCAGCGCGATCGAGTACGGCAAAAAGAGCGTCGGTCAGCCGAGGTATCACTTTGAGGCGCTGTGAGGTCTGCAATGAATCGTGAAGAATTAGAAGCCTACATTCTGAACCACTACAGCACAGAAGCGGATTATCCGTGGGCGGACACACCGCGCGCCGCCGTATTCCGTCATGTGGGCAACCGGAAGTGGTTTGCGCTGGTCATGGAAGTGCCGCGGGACAAGCTGGGACTTGCGGGAACGGAGAAGCTCGATATCGTCAATTTCAAGTGCGATCCGATCTTGATCTCGTCCCTTCGCGGCGAGAACGGTATTTTTCCAGCATACCACATGAATAAGAGTAGTTGGATCACGGTCGCGCTGGACGGCAGCGTGCCGGCAGAAACGATCGAGCTTTTGCTGGATGTGAGCTATGAGCTGACCAAACCGAAACCTCGCAGGAAACCAGTAAATAGGGAAGAACCAGATGATACGAAAATTTGAAAATCTAGATTTGGACGCCGTCATGCAGATCTGGCTGCAAGCCAATCTGGACGCCCATGCGTTTATCCCGGCGAGCTTTTGGGAAGCGCATTTTGAGATGGTGCGCGATATGCTCCCGCAGGCGGAGCTCTATGTCCACGAAAACGTGGACACCCGGCAAATCGACGGCTTCATCGGTCTGACGGAGAACCACATCGAGGGGATTTTCATTGCAAAAGCTGCGCGTTCCAAGGGCATTGGCAAAGCGCTGCTGGATTATGCGAAGTCGCGCAAACCGTGCTTGACCCTGGGCGTCTATCAGAAAAATGAGCGGGCGCTTGCGTTTTATCAGCGCGAGCAGTTTGTCGTGCATTCTGAAGGCATCGACGAGGACACGAACGAAGCGGAGATTCAGATGCACTGGACGCGGCAGGCGTAGAAAAATTGACGGAGGACGGGCAGCCGTCCTCCGTTTTGTCAATCTGTACTGCTCCCGCAGAAAGCGTCTGAGCTTTTCCAAGTCCGGGTCGCACAGCAGCGGCAGAATCTCCACCAGCTTTTCCGGCGCTAAATTCCACCACTGATAGCGCAGCAGCAGGTCTTTCAGCTCCGCGTCAAATCGCTCCTTGATGAATCTCGCCGGGTTCCCGCCGTAAACGGTGTACGCAGGCACGTCTTTCACCACCACGGAATAGGCGGCGATGATTGCGCCGTCGCTAATCTTCACGCCGGGCATGATGATGCTCTCGCGCCCGATCCACACGTCGTTTCAGATGACCGTGTTGCCCTTGCGCGGAAGCTGCGCCATGTGCGGCGGCGTATTCTCCGTCCAGGCGCCGCCGAAAACGTTGAATGGATACGTCGTGGCGCTGCTGATGCGGTGGTTCGCAGGACCCATGATAAACTTCGTGCCGGACGCGATTTGACAGAACTTGCCGATCACAAGATGATCGCCGAACTCCGGGTAGTTGAACAGCACATTGTTCCGCTCAAACCCCGTCGGATCGACCGCATCGTCATAATAGGTGTAGTCACCGACCGTGATATTCGGCGCAGTGACGACGTTCTTGATGAAGCAAGAGGTCTTGTATTCATTCGGAAAGACCGCATTCGGGTCAGGAATATTCATCATTATTTTGCCCTTTCTGGCTGTTTTTCCATCACAAAATTCGTGAGCGCAACACCGTGGCGGATCACTTCCTGTTTGCGCACGACATGGTATCCGCGATGCTGGAAAAACAGCTTTGCCGTGATGGAAGCGTGTGTCGTGAATGTCTTTCCAGTCGCGAAGCGCTCCAATTCGTCGCAGATCGCAGATGCAATACCTTGCCCCTGATAGTCCTTATGGACATACAGCCTGTCCAGATAGCCGGTCTCATCCATGTCACCAAAGCCAACAATTTCGCCATTCACCACGGCGATAATCGTCCTGTGCGCCCGAAAAGACTTGGCTCACGCCTGCAAATCTACTTCACCGGTCGCCCACGCATCCAGTTGTTCTCTTGTGTAGTCCTGCGCGTTCACGCTGTGAACGGTCTGGTAAAATAATTCCGCCATCTGCGCGCAGTCGGAAGGCGTGTATTTTCAAAGCTGCATAGTCTGTCCTCACGAAACTTGATTTGTTTCATTATAACAAATTATTGTGCGAAACACAATCGCAGCAATTGCTACAAGCAAGGGCGACCCATATATCTTGATTTCTGAAACGCTTTTACAGGAAACGTATTGTTCCAAAGTTGGTGTAGAATTGATAGTGGTGTGCAAACCTTGTAGGCACTCCTATTCACCAATCGATTTGATTGACAATCTGTAATAATAACAATTTAGTTGATAAACATTGCTGAAAGAAGAGTAACGTTATACTTTCCTACATTGATTTAATTAACGTTCATATTATGAATTAACATTGACTAGTCTATAGGATGATGTGCCTGTTGATATTCATTATGGGCTGCAAGCAGACTCTCACCGATCCGCTGGGCGAGTAAAACTGGAACTGCATTTCCTATTTGCTTTCCAATTTCCTGCATGCTCCCCTCGAACACATAATCGTCCGGAAAGGATTGTAATGCCGCAGCTTCCCTTAAAGATATCGCACGGTTTTGCTCTGGATGGCCAAAGCGTCCATTTGAAATACTAAAGCACTTTGATGTAAGCGTTGGTGAGACATTATTCCATGCCATACGACCGTAGACATCGGTATGCCCGGTATGTCCATTTGCATGGCAGTCTAGCACCAAATTGGCTGGCCAGTCAACACGGCCTCCGCCATCGTGGGGTGTAGCTATTATTCTTCGTAAATTTGTAGCTGATAATCCTGCTGCTCGATGGTTTGCAACTTCCTCATTTGTTTGCCCTGCTTCAATAGCTGGAAAAGCATGTATTGCATCACGCACAGTAACAAACGGCAGAAGACCATCTCCATGAGTTGCCTCAGGGAATACCGGAATAATAGTTCTTGAAGCAATTAGGATTAACCTTCTCCGATTTTGAGGAACCCCAAAATTTTTTGCATTTAGAATTCGGTATTCATAATCGAATCCCAAACGGGTTAATCTGTCTATAAAACGATTAAACACACCCGCTCCACGCTGTTCAATTCCTGGAACATTTTCAATTAATACATGAGCTGGCATTAATTCCTCTACAACGCGTCCAAACTCATCCAGTAGGTTAATTGCAATATGTTCGTGATTTGAATGTCTCTGACTGCTAAACGGTTGACAAGGTGCGCATCCTACCAGAAGTAAATTATCATTGTCAGCTAATAACGGGTATTCTTCTAACAGTTGCCGACCCGTTATTTGTGAAATATCGCGATTCAAGTAGGGAATATGATTGTTATTTTCGTAGGTCGCTTGGCAGGCTGGGTTTAAATCCACGCCAAAAAGGACTTGAATTCCAGCGTTTCTTAATCCTTTAGTCATTCCGCCGCCGCCGCAAAAAAAGTCAACCGCATTCATGGTATTAGTATTCCTTTCGCCCAGTCAATAGTATCTCTTACTGGCATTCCAGGCCGACAGGAATTAATCATATGGGCCCATACAACTTGTTCTCTAAAAGGACTTGCAACGGAAGCAACTCTATAATAACGGTGTTTTTCTTTATCAAAGGCCTCCAATGTAGGTGCAATCTCTGCCTGTATTACAAAATCCAAATCTTTCAAATCAAGTGTCATATAGGGGAGCACATGAGGTAATTCAGGTAACGCAACAAACGCTTTATTGTAGCCATATTGCAATTCCTTTACGACGCGTGCTACTTTTTCTTTTCCTTTGCTGGAATCAATGCTCTGACCATCTGCCAATCTCTGTTCTGTGAAACGTCCCTTATTACAGCAATGACTAACCAAAACTTTAAAGCCATGTTCAGCGTGATTTACCATATCACAGCTTGGAGTGAGTACAACACAGTATTCAGAAGGAATGCCAGGTTGCGATTGGTCAGCTTCTTCGCTATATATGCGTAACACATCGGCAACCAGCAAGTTGTTCATCATTGGTGGATAAACATACTGTATCCAAGTAGGTGGCTGTTCGCCAACCTCAGCCTGCTCAAAATACTGAATGGTTCGTCGAGACAGCATGAAAGAAACAATTTCTGGAGACGGAAAGGCTGTCATTTTCTGAAAGACATCCAGTACCTTTGCAGATTCGATTAATGCTTCGTTCATGGAATGACGCATCCGAGAAAGTGCAAGTGCAGAGTCCCTCCATGTGTCTATTTTTTCGGCAAGTTTGGAATCATCATCGCCTTTACGAGTGAAGTCAATAAGTCTGTGTTTTAACAGAATATCTTCCAAAACAGTTGATAAGTCGTGCGCAGAAAATACTATAACAGGTCTAAATTCATTAGCTACAATGCGTTCAAGTATCGGTCTCCCCGCTTCTGCATCTTCTTCATCAAACATCCAATCCATAACTACGACATCTGGATCAAAGGCATAGATGCGTTCTTCAGCAGCATCAAATGATGAAACTATATATTTCCATTCACGATCGCAAATTGCATCAATTAAACCCTGAATGGTACTAACATTATCCTCGATCATCAGCACCTTCATTGCGACTCCCCCGTTTCATTGGCACATCAAAAACAAATGTTGCTCCATGTAAGTTTCCTGGATATCTAAGTCCAGCTTTTCCATTGTACGCATTCACAAGTTCGGTTACTATCACAAGCCCCATACCAACGCCTTTAGGTTTAGCTGTTATTCCTGGTGTGAATATTTTTTCTGCATTTTCAGGCTCTACACCTAAACCTGTATCACTTACGACTATTGTAATTCTTCCATTCTTACCATTCTCGGTTTCTATAACAATGCGTTTATCGTCGGTCTTAGATTCTTTTATCCAATAGCAAGCATTATCAAAAAGATTAATGAGAATAGTCTGTAATTCACCCTCATTCATTTGAACAACAACATCATTTTCAATACTGTAAATAAACTGAATGTCACTACTTATTTTTTTTGCCTTAATCAATCTGACACTGTTTTGAACACAGTTAAGCAAATTGCAATAGTTGGATTTTTTTCGTAAATCCCTTCGATACAAAGGAGTAAAGCTGTCGGTAACTTCTAAAAGGCGCTTATGACTGCGATTGGCATCCTCGAGGTATCTCGTGGTGCGTTCGTCAAAACTTGAAACATACCCTTCTGCTTTGTTCAAAAATCTTTTAATTGCAGTCATTCCGGTTAGAATCTCGTGCATAATAACCACTGCTACAGATCCCAACGAAGCCGTCTGACCGTAATAAACTAGACGTTCATTCAGTTTGGTAAGCTGTCGTTCATTTTGCACATCATACTCTTGAACTCGTTCTAAGATAGCCTCATTTGATCTTCCTTCATTTATTGCTTGTTCAATATCTTGAACAAGCGTTTTAGAGGATAGCGGAGATATGATGTCTGTCAATGTTGCTTTAGGGGTATCCTCATTTTTCTCTTTGCTGCGTTCATTTTGAAGAATGCTGATAATAGCGATTATGACATCGGTGAACTGACGATACTCCGAAGTGTCTGCTAACTTTTCTCTGTCCGTAGTATCCTTTATTCCAGGGTTGTCATCGCTAGATATATTAATGATTCCAACAATTTGGCTGGTGCTTAATCTGTCGCCAACACGACTAATACGTTTAGCATCCAAACCTAACCAGTCGCGCGAAGACTCCGATTTCGGCAAAACGAGAATATGATCTCGATATACAGAAATACCCTTGTACTGAGAAATATTGCTTCTTATTTTGCTCTTTTCAATTTTAAACCGGCCTTTTAACGATTCCATGCTGCTAGAATCTAAGTCCCACGCTCTTATCTCAAAGCTAAATGGACCACAAGAAAATGGCTCGTTTGCAATTTTTCCATAGTTTTCTGAATTCCAAGAAATGCTTCCTTCTTCTTGACGTTTTTTCGCACCAGAATCGTGATAATATGTCCATGAAACAATTCCATCGTCCTTCACGGTTCCCGCAATTTTATAAATTGGGCGATTGATAAATTCATTTGGCTTAATTTTTACCGCGTCCTGAGTGTATTTTGACCTTACAAATATTGAAAAGTCATTTACCTGCTCGAATGGATTAATAAGGCGTGCCAACTCGGAAATCAAATTATTGATAGCCTGCTCGTCCCATTCTGTCCGCAGGCTTCTAATCGTAATCGTCGTTCCCGTCTTGTTCTCATTAGATGAGAACACATTGTCTGGCCTATAGGAAAGATCAATAGCACAATCGTTAATAGTTGACGCTTGCTCAAAAGAGCGCCAGTCAAAAAAAGCATCAATGCATTTATCATCCTTATGCTTCGTTGTAATATGCATTTCGTGGCCCAATCGTGCGGCAGAAAATCTCCCTAGTCCTTTATTTCCAGAAACCGTTCTAGTACGTTCTATCGTTTGAATTTTCCCTTCATCGTCCACGATTTTAAAAGTTCGCGAAATATACGGTCGAGCTTTTTTATAAAACGTTGCGATTGTCGCCCAAGCATTTTCGATAGTATCTTTTGTCATACCGCAACCATCGTCAGTAATGCTGATAAACGGTATCCCGCGCTTATCAAAACCAAATTCAATTTCCACTTTTAACGCATAAGCATCATAACTGTTTTTAACCAGCTCAATCATAGCAATATTCTCGTTTGTAATTAAGTCCTCGCCAAATGCAGAAAACGCACGAGGATGTATTTTTATCGGTACTTTTATGGATTCAGACATGCTTATTCTCCTTTTCAGCATCTTATAAAGCGAGGTAATATGGTGACAGTCTCGGTATTAGCATCAATAAATGATCTAACTATTACATTAGGCAATTTCTGGTCGCCACTTAATCTCTACGACTATATAGCTTATAAATTAAAGCCGTACTTAAATCTGCGGGTTTTTAATTATTATGATTTTGACAAGTTTTTATTGCCAATTGACGGACGCTCTATGCCCGCATGCCTAAAACAAGAAATTTACAATCTTTTCAAACAACAGATGTCAACAATCGAAATCATGAAAGCCGAGCTTAAATTCATTAACTCGTTAGAAGAATTGCGTAAAAGCAAAACAGGTGTTGAGTTACTGGAATTATTCGCTGGGAAATTTACAAAAAAGTCTTCTTTTTACAACTTGGCTAATGGGAGTGCTTATATTGATTTGTCTACTATAAAATCAATTCATACTGCTCCAGAAAAATATATTCTTACAAAGATCAACCTTTACCAATAACTAATCGCGACCAATTCAGTATATATTAGGGCAAATGATCCGTAATCCTTTGCAGTGCACTCTCGTAATTTTTTCTTTTAAGTTCACACTCCCATATTCGTACTACAGTCCATCCGCGATTTTCAAAAAGCTCAGTTATTTCTTGATCATGCTTAATATTTCGGTCCCGCTTTTTTTGCCAAAATTCTTTATTTGTCGCCGGGTATGTATTCCGACAATCATGTCCGTGCCAAAAACAACCGTCTACAAAAACTGCTACACGCCATTTTAGAAATACAAAGTCTGGATGACCTTTAACGGGATAATTTCGTTTCCAGCCTGTAACATTGTTTTGTTTAAATATTTCAATCAATCGGATTTCTGTAGTCTTGTTTCTCTTCGATTTAATTTGTCGCATAACATCAGATCTCTTTTGAGAATCAAAAACATCCGCCATACTATCTCTCCTTGCCTCAAACTCAATGCGATGATTGAACTTGGTTTTACCTCCAGAATGATCTGATTATATTTCTCAATGATACCGTTGATTTCTGCATTTCGCTTGTCCTCGTTGTATGGAGATGTGCTTATCCACATTGAAAGAGAGACTGTCGGCTAAGCCAGATTTAGCGCTAAGCCAATAAGAATTGTTGCCCACAATCCGATTTATGCTATTGTGTTCATCAAGTCTTGCATAATGACGAATGGCAACTGGTTGAAACGCATAACTACCAACTTAATTGGTGGATTGAATAAGCCATAGAAGGGCTTTTATCGGTTGGCATCCAAATGCACTGATTTTTTCACATACACCAAATCCTCTGTCGCCCGTAGACGGATATCTGCCATTTTATCAAGTACACACGATTTTAAAGAGCAACTTCCAGCCTTTTTGCAACTCACAGCCACAAATTCATGTTTAATATACAAAAAACGCTCTGCCGCTTGACAGAGCATTCGGAGTATCGTAGCCATACTGCCAAGGCTTATTCCAACACATGACAATGCTATTTATAATGATAGCAGATTTGGGCAGAGAAAGCAAGAAAATGATGGATTTGCACGATTTTTGCAGTAGTCATCGCTCATAGAAGTACTATTCGTAAATATCAAATTCCCTCTTGACTCTTCCGTTACGTCATAGTGTATTCTAAACTCACACGGAGGAGGGATTGCCATGATGACTATTCACGAAGTCAGCAAGCTGGCCGGTGTCAGTGTCCGGACGCTGCACCATTACGACGCCATTGGTTTGTTGCCGCCCACTGCGCTCACCGAAGCGGGTTACCGGCTGTATGACGATACAGCGTTGGCGCGGCTGCAATTCATTCTGCTGTTTCGGGAGTTGGAATTTCCTCTGAAGGATATCAAGCGGATCTTAGACGATCCGAACTTTGACCAGTCTGCCGCGCTGGAAGACCAGATCAAACTGCTGGAGCTGCGGCGAAAGCAGCTTGGAAAACTCATCGCCCTCGCCCGTGAGACTTTGAAAACAGGAGTGACACCTATGAAATTTGACGCATTTGACAAGACCGAACAGGCGCGCTTTGCCGCCGAGGTCAAGGAAAAGTGGGGCGGCACGGCCGCGTATCAGGAATACCAGCAGCGCGAGGAAAACGGCTCTGCCGGTGATTCTGCCGAGCTGATGGCGTAGTTCGCCGAGTTGGGCAAGCTGAAAAATCTTGCGCCTGCCGCCCCGGAGGTGCAGACCGCAATCTGCAAGCTGCAGCAGTTCATCACCGACCATTTCTACACCTGCACACCGGAAATTCTGGCTGGACTGGGCGAGATGTATGTCGCCGACGAGCGTTTCCGCGAGAACATCGACAAGGCCGGCGGAGAAGGCACAGCGGCATTCGTATCCAGGGCGATTGCTGTATATTGCGAAAAGTAACAAACGGACCGCACCTGTTCGCATGAGCAGGTGCGGTCCTCTAAAAAGTCGCTCGTATTGAACGGAATTTAATTCAGCCTGAAATAGCAGGTATTTTTCCCTTTTCCTTCTTTTTTCAGTTCTCCGGTTGCGACCAGCTTGCGGAGGGCACCCTCGATGGAACTGTCACTGAGCGTCGGGCAAAGCTCCCGGATGTCCTGCTTATTGAACCGTCCGATTCTGTTTTTGCTGGCTCTGCGCACCATTTCCAGTGCAGGCAGTTTAATTTTCACAAGCGCCATACGATCTTCAAAGTCTTTATACGCCGCAAGGATCGTTCCCAGCAGGTACTTAATGAAGGGCACTACATCCTCAGTTCCTTCGTGCCAGCCGATTTGCGCCTGCGCAAGTGCGGCGTAATACAGGTCCTTGTTTTTGGCGATTTTGGCTTCAAGGGAGATGTACTTGCCAACGTAAAAGCCGCTGCGATACAGAAGCAGCGTCGTGAGCAATCTACTCATTCTTCCGTTGCCGTCAGGCGATACCACATTGAGACCCCGCAAGAAAACGATAGTTAATTTCCACTCTTTGCTTACGATCTTTGCCGGTTCCCTCTGCCTGATATACATAAATACTATCAATCAGCTCCACCAGCATAGAACGGTTCAGTTCTGTTACTGTTTCATACTTACGAATTGTTTCCAAAAATTGATTGGTACTCTGTGTTTTCTTTTCTTCCGCTCTGATTTTAGTTCTTAATTCGTCTCTTTTTTGAGCAAGTTCTTTCTGCTCACTTTCATAAGCTGAGGACATCTTTTCAAAGCGTTCATCAGAAATCTTACCGAGTGCATTCTGCTCAAAGAGCTTCATAATCACACTATCAATTTCTGCAATCCGTTTTTCTGCTACTTCCAAGTCTTTCTCGAACTGTTTGATTTTCTTACTGCCGCCTTTTTCGCTCAATTCGTGCATTTCCTGTATAAACTGATCTCCTAAGGCTTCCATATTCTTAATATGCTTTTGAATATCACTCATAACAATCTGTTGCAACGCCTCATAAGAAATGGCATGGGTTGTACAAAGATTGCTATTCCTTACATAAGTTCTGCAGCGAAAGCGAGGCTCCCTTCCATTTGGATTAGAAAACGCCATGTTGCGACCACAATCCGGGCATTTCACAAGACCCACAAATATATTAGGACGTCCTGTTTTATTCGGCTGTTTTTTTACACTGATGAATTTCTGCACCAGTTCAAAGGTTTCTTCATCAATGATCGCTTCGTGGGTGTTCCGTACTATGATCCATTCTTCTTTCGGAACTGCAACCGGCTTCTTATTCTTAAATGATTTGGTCTGTGTCTTATGAGAAACCATATGTCCCAGGTACACTTGATTCTCCAAAATCATCTTCACATTCTTTGCTACCCAATCCGTTGGAAACTTAAATCCTGTACTTGTTTCCAGAGTGCCGTTCTTCATTGCCCTGTATGCTCTCGGAATCAGAACACCATCCTCGCACAAGGTTCTCGCAATCTGATGAACGCTGTTGCCCTGTTTCGATAATTCAAAAATTCGTTTGACAATAGGTGCTGTATCAGGATCAACCAATAGCTTTCTTTTGTTCTCTGGGTCCACCACATAACCATAAGGTGCAAATGAACCGCAGAACCCACCACTCAATGCTGTTGTCTTTTTTACGCTTCGGATTTTCTTTGATGTATCACGAGCATAATACTCATTCATAATAGATTTAAACGGCATCATCTCGTTTTCATCAAATCTTGTATCGACATCATCATTCAAAGCAATAAACAAAATATCATTATTAGGAAAGATTTCTTCCACATAATACATGAACATGGCATTGTTACGTCCAAAACGTGACATATCTTCTTGTGTCAAGTAGGGACTAAAAAAATTTTGAGAATTTACAAGCCGTTCATAGGTGGACAACCACCCGTGAACGGCTTGCGTTTTCTCTACGCTCTTGTGCCGTTCTTTGTGCGACGCTTCTTATACGCCGCCGCAAATGCCTCCAACATCGGAGTGACCGGAAGCTCGTTGTCAGGCTTGGACAGATACTCGAACCGGATGCCGTTCTCCCGGAACTTTCGCTCAAACCTCATGAAAGAGGAAGTGTCCCGGCTGATTCGCGAGGTGTCGCGGGTGAGGATCGTACCGATGTCCTGACGCTTGGCTTCGTTCAGCAGGAAGTTCATGATACCTTCCGTATGGACGCCGGAGATGCCGTCTGCCGCCACAGCAGCAGCCACCTCATAGCCTTTGTCCTTCGCATAGCGTTCCAGCTCTTCCCGCTGGTCTGCTTCCGCAAGCTGATCCGCACAGGCAACGCGGATATAAAGAAATACTTTCATTTGGCTTCTCCTTCTGATGT